>JGI20214J51650_10000926_pt1 | contig 18494 bp, 16 predicted proteins | sample WetSurMetagenome_FD_51650 | JGI IMG/M metagenome (IMG submission 51650) | reverse complement strand
CCCACACCGGCTGCCCCACCCGAGGGGTTCTGTGCGGCCTCCCGCATAGCCTGCCCGGACTGGTACTGCATGTAGTTGGTGCCCAGCGCCTGCATGGAGGCCCGGGTGTCAACCGCCTTCTGCACCTCATCGGGCATTGAGATGTACATGCCGGAGATCTTGTCTATCCCCACGCCATACAGCTCGAAGTGGTCATTGCACTTGGAGAGCACGGACTGCTCTATGTTGGTGAGGTTCGCCCCCAGGTCGAGCACCCCCATCCCATCGTTCTTCATATCTCCGATCGAATTGTAGATCAGGACCACCATCTGTTCCTTGATGCGTTCCTCCACCTCGGCCGAGGTGGCGAAGTTGAACGTCCCGACGAACTGGTTGATGAAGTTCTCCGGATTGGCCACTTTATAACGGAATTCTCCGAACACGCGGAGGTTGACCATCCCGAACTCCTTGTCCCGGAACTGGTATGGTTGCTTGGAGCCGAACTTGCCATCGAAGGCCCTTTTCTGAAGATAGACGACCTCGGCAAGTTGCTGGACACCGGAGAGGGCTTTCACAAGCTTCCCCACGATGGGGGCGTTCTGGCTTGTCAGTGCGTAACGGTCCGGCCGGTCGAAGTAGGCCAATACCTTACCATCGCGGTAGAAGGCTGCAATCTCGTCCTCCCTCACCACAATGTTATCGTTCAATTTGATGTTGCGAGGCAACCTGTACATGATGTTGCCGCGTTTGTCCTGGTCGTCCCAAGAGAATGTCGCTGACCCGAATAGACTATCAGCCATCTTTTCACAGCCCCGTCCCTTGTATTATCGCGATCCTCTTCTCCCATTTGTCCTCGAGGCCCGTCAACCTCTTCTTGACGTCCTTTATGCTCGCCTTCGTCCCTTTCTCATCCTCCGCNGCCAATGCCCCTTTCAGGTCGCCAATGGCCTGGTCGATGAACTGTACGTTCTCGAGGACGCTGTAATCGTAATCGTAGATGCGGTTCAGCTCGTCGATGTCGAAGCGCACGTCGGTGACAAAACCAGAGTACCCGGTCTCGCTGAACCTCACCAGACCCTCCACCTTCTTGTATTGGTTGATAATCCCTCCGAGGGTGGAGACCTCCTTCGCCATCGGCATGGCCTCCAGCAGGTCCTTCCTGCAATCCTCCAGCTCGTCCCTCTGCAAGGCCAGGCGCTTCGCGAGCTCGAGTCGCATGATCTTGTCGGAGTCCCTGAGGTCCTCCCTGATCCTGTAGCCGCGATACCCCGGGATGATCAATTGGATCTTCTTTAGGAGACCCCGGTCCTCCTCGACCTTGCGCCTGACGTCTGGCATGGTTTATCCCCAGATTTGTGCATATTATAGGCTCCGATATTAAAACTATCGAACGGACTGGATTAAAGTTTATAAATGCTGGTGAATTATTTCATCGATCGATCTCGTTTCGATGGAGCCTAGATGGTGGCAGTGATTCTTTTAGGATTCACAAATCCTCGAGGTCATTTAATCAGATAACGCGTCCAATACCATCCAGATAGAGAATTTTCGACCTTTTAGATATACTGTATATAAATGTGTTAGATAAACGTCTATTATATTTCGAATCATTTTCTTATACAGAAATGACCTCCAGTCTTCAAACACCTTTCAGCAGGGAGTGAATAGCGTGCAAATAATAGAGAACTCTAGGTCCACCACTGGTACCAAGACCCGCGTTCAGGACGTGAACCCGATCAGCGGGATGTGCCCTCTGTGTATAGAAGAATGCAACGTGCTGTGCGAGGTGGGCAAGTCCGCCTTCCGCGGCCGCGAGGTCCTCTACCCGTCCCCCGAGTATTTTGGGACAAGTACAGCCTCATCCAACAAGGATTTCTACTTGGACTGGTCCCACTTCCAGATCATGGCCGAGCTCATCGGGGCCCATGGCATCGAGGCCAACCCGGACAAGGCCTTCTTCGAGAACGTGGACATTACCACAAAGGTCGCAACGAGGAACAAGAAGCCCATCCATCTCAAGGTCCCCTTCGTCATCGCCGGTCTAGGCTCGACCGCCGTGGCCAAGAGGAACTGGGAGTCGCTCGCCAAGGGCGCGGCCATGGCCGGAATCATCGAGACCGTCGGCGAGAACGTCTGCGGCATGGACCCCGAGTCCACCTATTCCAACGGGAAGGTGCAGAGCAGCCCTGACATGGCCTTCCGCATCAGCTCCTACCGGGAGCTGTGGGATGGCAAGCACGGCGATATCGCGGTCCAGACCAACGTCGAGGATGGAAGAGGCGGGGTCGACGACTACGTCATGTCCAAGCTTGAGGTCAACATAATCGAACGAAAGTGGGGCCAGGGCGCCAAGGCCATCGGTGGCGAGGTGCGCCTCACCAGTATAGAGCGCGCATTGGAGCTGAAGAAGCGTGGCTACCTCGTACTGCCTGACCCGGAGGACAAAGCAGTCCAGGCGGCTTTCAAGGCAGGGGTCTTCAAGACCTTCGAGCGACACAGCCGCGTAGGTTTCCCCGACATCCGTTCCTTCGTGGAGGACGTTGAGAAGTTGCGCGAGAAGGGTGCCAAATACGTGTTCCTCAAGACCGGTGCGTACCGCCCCGAGATCGTGGCATTCACGATGAAGGCGGCCTCCATGGCAAAGGTCGACATGCTCACCTTCGATGGAGCTGGTGGCGGTACCGGCATGAGCCCGGTGCCCATGATGAACGAGATGTCCACCCCCACCGTGCATCTGGAGGCCCAGATGCTCGCCTGTGCATCCATACTCAAGAAGAAGGGCAAGTTCGTCCCGGACCTGATCATGGCCGGCGGGTTCGTAAACGAGACCCAGATGTACAAGTCGATCGCGATGAGCAACGTCGGCGGTGCCCCGCTCGTGAAGGGAATCGCAATGGCCCGCGCACCCATCCTGGCCGCCATGAAGTCCCAGTACTTCGCCAGGCAGGCCGCTGAGGGCAAGCTCGCCAAGAGCTTCACCGACGAGTACGGAGCGGAACCGGACAAGTTCTTCATCCAGGCCCAGGACCTGATGAAGGAGTATCCAGGCAAGAAGCTCGGGAAGGACATACCCTGGGGCGCCGTAGGTCTATATACCTACTACGACCGGCTCGCCATCGGACTACGCCAGATGATGGCCGGGTCCAGGAAGTTCAGCCTCGAGGTCCTGGACCGCAGCGACATCATGTCCCTTACCCCGTACGCCGCCAAGGTGACCGGCATCCCCACCATCGATGAGATGGCCGAGAAGGTCATGCCGGGCATCCTGGAGTTCTGGGACGAGTGAACGTGTCATCTGAGCGTTGGTTAAACTTTTTCCCCTCTTTTATATTTAAATCGAACGGAAATATATTTTTATAATGACTATGTGCTAGCACTTCCAACCGTTCGCAAGGGCGGGGCTCCACGGGGGTGGAGAGCGGGACTTTCTTAGGAGGAGAGTATCGCGTAAAGAAAGGGGTTGAGCCATCGACCGAGTCAAACCCTTTCCAAACCCCTTTCTTCTGGACGGCCGAATGTTCGGTGGCATCATTTTGTTCGGGATTAACTATGTAAGTGGGGAGCATCCATGGCTTTTCCGGTGACATATTTGTCAGAAGAGAAATCATTGGACATGTTCTGCTATCAATGCTCACAGACCGCCCGAGGCACTGGTTGCACCGTTAGGGGTGTTTGTGGCAAGGAGCCCACCGTAGCGCGCTTGCAGGACAACCTTATCTTCACTATGAAGGGGATAGCGGCATACTCCTATCACTGCCGCGAGCTGGGCAAGTCAGACCCGGAGGTGGACGCGTTCATCGCCAAAGGGCTGTACGCCACCCTTACCAATGTCAACTTCGACGCGGATGACTTCGTGGCCATGGCATTGGAGGCCGGGAGGATCAACATCAAGGCCATGCGCATGCTCAAGAACGCTCACATCGAGCGCTATGGCGAACCGACCCCGGTACAAGTGCCCAACGGGACCAAGAAGGGGAAGGCCATCATAGCCACCGGACACAGCCTCAAAGCATTGGAGGAGCTTCTCAAACAGACCGAGGGCACTGGGATCAACGTTTACACCCATTCCGAACTGCTACCTGCCCACGGTTATCCCATGCTACGTCAGTACAAGAGCCTGGCCGGGAACATAGGGAAGGCCTGGTTCGACCAGAAGACGCTATTCGCTGAGATCAATGCGGCCATCGTCGGGACCTCCAACTGCGTGCTCCTGCCCAAGGACAGCTACAAGGACCGCATGTTCACGGTGGGCGTGGCCGGCCTTCCCGGCGTGAAGAAGGTCCATGGATACGACTTCTCGCCCGTGATCGAGATGGCCCGGTCGTTACCGGACCTTCCCGGGCACATCGATGGCCAAGTGACCACTGGCTTCGGTGCGAGCACCGTGCTAGGCATCGCCCCCAAGATCCTCGACCTGGTGAAACAGGGGAAGATAAGCCACTTCTTCCTGGTGGGAGGGTGTGACGCCCCCCTCAAGAAGAGCGAGTACTATTCGGAGTTCGTGGAGAAGTTGCCCAAGGACTCGATAGTCCTGACCTTGGCCTGCGGGAAGTACCGTTTCAACCACCTCGACCTGGGTTCCATCGAGGGAGTGCCCCGACTGATCGATGTGGGACAATGCAACGACTCCATAGTGGCCCTGGACATCGCTGCGGCCCTCGCCGACGCCTTGAACATGGGCGTGAACGACCTGCCCCTCACCCTTCATGTCAGTTGGATGGAGCAGAAGGCCGTCGCCATCCTCTGGAGCCTTTTGGCCGCTGGTGTGAAGAACATACAGCTTGGACCGATCCTGCCCGCCTGGGTAAATCAGGACATATTGAACGTCCTGGTTAAGGAGTACGGCATCTCCCTCATGGGAAATCCCGAGGAGGACATCAGTTCCGCCATTCGGAATTGAGCGGCCCGACCCCCAAACCATTTCCCTTCTTTTCCAGAAGCTTGATTATGCCTCGCCTCTCCTATGACGGGCAGAGAGGTCTGATGATGACGTCACCCAAGCACACCAACCGTCTGGCCAACGAGCAGAGCCCCTATCTCCTGCAACACGCGCACAACCCTGTGGACTGGTTCCCCTGGGGGGAGGAGGCGTTCGCCAAGGCCAGGACGGAGGACAGGCCCATCCTCCTCTCCATCGGATATTCCTCCTGCCATTGGTGCCACGTCATGGAACGGGAGTGCTTCGAGGACGAGGAGGTGGCCTCGATGATGAACCAGACCTTCGTCAACATCAAGGTGGACAGGGAGGAGAGGCCGGACGTCGACGATCTTTACATGAAGGTGTGCCAGATGATGACCGGTGGAGGCGGATGGCCCTTGACTATCCTCATGGGTCCGGACAAGAGGCCATTCTATGCCGCCACCTTCATCCCGCGCAGCAACAGGGGAGGAATGATGGGCCTCCTGGAGCTCATCCCCACCATCTCCAAGGTCTGGCAGGAGAGGCGCGACGAGATCGACAGGGTGGCCGACCAGGTCGTAGCATCGTTGCGCCAGCGGTCCTCGATGGGTGCCAAGGTCGACGCAAGGGCCGACCTGGCCCAGCTAGCCTTCCAGGAGCTTCTCTCCACGTACGAGGACAAATATGGTGGTTTCGAGGAGGCCCCCAAGTTCCCCACCCCTCATAAGTTGATGTTGCTTCTCCGCTATGGTCAGAGGCGGGGCGATCGGTCGGCACTGAACATGGCATTGTGGAGTCTGCGCAATATGAGCCTGGGCGGGATCTATGACCATGTGGGCTTCGGTTTCCACCGCTATTCCACGGACCTAAGCTGGTTCGTTCCNCATTTCGAGAAGATGCTCTATGACCANGCCATGCACGTCATGGCCTATACCGAGGCCTACCTTCTGACCGACGATGCGTGGTTCAAACGAGTGGCATGTAACACTCTGGCTTACGTTCTCAGGGATCTGAGTTCGCCCGAGGGAGGCCTCTATTCCTCAGAGGACGCCGATAGCGAAGGGGAGGAGGGGAGGTTCTACACCTTCACGTATGGAGAGGTCATCGGGTCGCTGGGTCCGGAGGACCTATCGAACTTCATAGAGGTCTGCGACATCCGCGAGGAGGGCAATTACCGCGAGGAGGCCTCCGGAAGGCACTTGGGTCGCAACATCATACACCTGACCAACGACCTGGAGGACCTGGCATTGGAAAGGGACATTTCCGAATCGGTCCTGACCAAGACCCTCGACAACGGACTCCAGGGTCTGTACAGGTTGCGGGATGGGCGGGAGCGGCCGCTCCGAGATGACAAGGTCCTCTTGGACTGGAACGGCCTTATGGTCGCCGCTCTCTCCAAGGCGTTCCGCGCCTTCGGGGACGAACGACATATCCGCGCTGCGGTCGGGATAGTGGACTTCATCGAGACCAGGTTGCTGGACCCTTTCGATGGCCTACATCATAGCTATCGGGCCGGTCGATCGGCCATATCGGTGTTCCTCAGCGATCTGGCGTTCTACATCTGGGGGTTGCTGGAGCTGTACATGGCCACCTTCGAGCTTCGATACCTCAAGCGCGCCAGAGAGCTGGCGAAGGATATGGTACGTGACTTCGCCGCCCCGGAGGGGGATTTCTTCCTGGCCCGAGAGAACGACGAGCTGCTCATGAGAGGCAAGGAACACTATGACGGCGCCATACCCTCAGGCAACTCGGTGGCGATCTACGATCTCATGCTCCTCTATCAGCTCACTGAGGATGAGGGGTATCGGCGACTCGCAGAACAGGGTCTGCAGGCGACTTTGCCCATGGCATCGAGAGTGCCTAGCGCCCATTCCTTCTTGGCCATGGCGGCGGACCTGTTAAGGGCCCCTGCCCCAGAGGTGGTGATCAGTGATGGTGGGGACCGGGGATTGGCGCAGAGGATGCTACGTTCCATCAATTCCAGTTATCTTCCGGACATGGCCTTGCTCTATCGNAAGGNAGGTGCTGACGATAGGTGCCATGAGCTACCCCATCTCGACCTTAAGGGCACAGGACATGGTCTGGTGACCGTGCACATTTGCCAGGGCAGGACCTGTCTGGCACCGATCACCTCATTGGAGGATCTGGAGGGATGGCTCAAGCGGTCCGACCGGTCGCGCGAGGGATGAGCAAATTCAGATGAGCTCGAAAGCGGCGGCCAGCGCACCATCCTCAGCATGATGGTAGTCCGATCCTGTACCTATGATGATGACGTCCCCATCCATGACACTGAAGATGCCACGGAGCTCAGCGGCGAAGGCGGGCCTCTCCTTGTCGAGGTTGAAGTCCGGTGGCACCCAGAGCTCGCCTCCCTGGATGAGGATGGTGGTCGCACCGTCCGCCCCGGCTCGGACGGCAGCGTCCCTTTGCTCCACNCCGATCTTGACCATTCTCCGATGACCTCGTACCAGGATCGCCACCGTCTCAAGACCGAGGGTGGCATCGGTCTTGGTCAGCGCACCCACCTGAATGGGGAATCCCTTCAGGAACTCCACCCCCTTCTTGGATATGGNTATCCCTGTCTGCTTGACCTCGATCAGTTCGTGGTCCCGCAAGTACTCTATGATGGTGCGCATGCTGCCCTCNCCTACCCCCACTGCCTGGGACAGTTGTTTCCGGCCCTTTCGCCGCCCATCGGACAGGGCGGCGAGGGCCTTGTATACGTGGTAGTCAGCGAAGCGGTGCACCGGCCCGTACGGGGATAGGTCGATGATCTTCATCNGCCTAGAATACCGTCACGTCACCTTTTACAACTTTCTCTGTCACCTTGCCGATGTTGTCCAACCAGTTGTCCGCGATCCCTTGGGCGTTGCGAAGCCACTTGTCCTGCTTGACGCCGGGGGCCATGAACAGCTGGATGCTGCATGTCTGGGGGTCGCTTATGGGCCGACCGATCTGTGAGAGGATGCGTACGTGCGCCTCCAACACATCTCCTTTCGCCTCCTTGACGATGTCTGCGGCTATCCAGTTGGCTAGGATGTTGTACATCTTCCCCACGTGGGTGATGGGGTTCTTGCCGGCCGAGGCCTCCATGGACATGGGGCGGTATGGGGTGATCAGACCGTTGACGCGGTTGCCGCGCCCGACGGATCCGTCGTCGCCGTTCTCCGCGCTCAGGCCCGTCACGGTCAGATAGTAGTTGCCGTTCTCCGGGTCATCGGCATAGTTTATGTCGATGGCGACCTCGTAGTCTGTGTACTTGCTGGCCTTGTCCAGTACCAATTGCTTCATTTGCTCCAGGGCGCTGGTGTAATGATCGGCGTCAGGGATGTACCGGTCGACCATGGCGCATGCCACGGTCATGGTGATCTTATCGCCATTGCGTGCGCACATGACCTTGACGTCCTCACCGGTCTCCTTCAATTTCCTCTTCATCGCCCCGTTGATGTAGCGCTCGGTCTCCAGGCAAACGGTCTCGGTCTCGGAGAGGGGGGCGTAGCTACAGCCGAAGGAGGTGTCGTTGGCCAGCAGGCAATGGTTGCCGCTGAAGTCCGTCCCACACTTTTGCTGGAGGGTCTCGAAGTTCTTGATGAGGTCCTGGGAGCCTTTGCCGATCTTGCAGTCCACGATGACATCGTTCCTGACGTCCAGGTTGGGGAAGCGTTTCAGATAGTCCTTGGCGGCGCCTATGGCCGTGGTGGCGTATGGGAGCCTCTCGTTGTTGACCGTGGTGATGGCCCTTCCCACCAGTACTATGTATATGGGCTCCAGCATGCGGCCGCCACCGAACTTCGGTGCGCTCTGACCGCCCACGACCTCGTTCTGGTCGGTGTTGTGATGCAGGATCTCACCGTGATATTCCAGGTACATCTTGCAAAGCGCTCTGGACACCGATTCNGCGATGCCATCNGAAATGCTGTCCGGATGCCCGATGCCCTTGCGCTCCACCAGTTCCACGCACTGCTGTTCGATGGGGGTGTGGCTCACGCCCTCGATGATTATGTTCTTGCTGATCTTCTGGACGGCGGCCTTCTTGGGGGCCGCACTTCTCCTGACAGTCTTCGCCATATGATGGATCTCCTTAGTTATTTAGGACCGTCCCGGGTGACTGACATCACTGGCCAGTTCATCCTCAGGGATGGATGGCTCGTTATTTATTCCCTCGATATAAGGATGATTGACTCAATTATTCATATATGAATAAATCATATTCGATCATCGAGATGAAGTTCCCCGAGGAGACCGACATCAAGAGGATGCGCAAGAACCTCGACATCACCCAGGCCGAACTGGCCACGATCTCGGGCGTTTCCCAGTCCACCATAGCCAAGATGGAGCGGGGGGCGATAAAGGGCAGCTACGAGGCCGTCACCCGCATCTTCACCGTCCTGGAGGAGGAGATGAACCGACGCAGCCATTCGCGTCAGGCCAAGGATGTCATGTCCGAGAAGGTCATAGGCGTCCAGGTCCGGGACACCACCAGGCACGCCTCCGAGATCATGAGGCAGACAGGATATTCCCAGTTACCGGTCTTCGATGGGGTGCAACACGTGGGCAGCATAACCGAGTATGACATCCTCTCCCGGTTGCAGGACGGAGCACGGATGGAGGACCTCAGCGAGCTGGGGGTGGGGTCCATCATGTCAGGGACGTTCCCTATCGTCAACGTGGATACCCCAGTGGATGTGGTCACCTCGTTGCTGTCGACCACGGACGCCGTGCTGGTCTCGAAGAAAGGGATGATCGTGGGAATAATCACCCGTTCGGATGTCCTCAAACTGATGTGACGTCTCCATCTACTGTCTTCGGATGTCGACGACCATGAGGTCCGCCGCCAGGTATGATTCGGAAAAATACTTGACCGCCTCCTCCAGAAGGATGGATGGGTCCTCGTATCTTCCGCTGAAGTGCACGAGATACAATCTCCGCACTCCGGCCCGATGGGCCAGTCGGGCCGCCTCCTCCGCCGTGGAATGACCGAACGCCTTGGCCTTCTCGTAGAGCGATGAATCGACCGTGGCCTCATGCACCATGACATCGCTCCCCCTGGCCGCCTCCATGAAGCCCTCGCAGGGTCTGGTATCGCCGCTGTATGAGAACTTCATACCGGTCCTGGAGGGCCCGAGGACCATGTCGGGGGTTACTACACCATCGTCGACCTCGACCTCCTCGCCGGCCTGGAGACGCGCGAACAGGGGCCCTTCGGGAACTCCAAGGTCCTTCGCCCTTTCCGGCATGAACCTTCCCGTGGATCCCCTTTCCTCGAAGACGTACCCAAGCGCGGGTACGGTATGGTCCACTTTGATGGCCTTGACGGTGAAATCGTTACCCTCCACCTCCTCGNCATCGGAGAGTTCCTGGGCCACAACATCGAACCCCAGGTCGAAGAGCCCCAGCTTGAGCACTCCCTCCACCATCTCGATGGTCCCCTCCGGACCATAGATGGACAGGGGCCTCTCCCTCCCGTTGAAGTTCATGGTCTGGATGAGCCCAGGTAACCCTAGGAAGTGGTCACCGTGAAGATGGGTGACGAAGACCCGGGTTACCTTCATGTAAGAGAAGGACGAGCGCATGAACTGCCGTTGGGTGCCCTCCCCGCAATCGAACAGGAGAACCTCCGGGCCATGGCGCAGGGCGATGGCCACAGTGTTCCTCTCCGGGGTCGGGACGCTGCCCCCTGTTCCCAAGAAGAGAAGCTCCACATCACCCCATCGCCTAAACAGTTTTAATTTCTTTCTGGGGTGAGCGCTCCACCCTTCGTAATGAGATGAAGAACACCACGAGCCCGATGGAGGCGAGTACGGTGGCGATGTACATCGCCCCATGGTATCCATAGACATAAGCGGCGATCCCACCACATACCGCCCCTATGATGGCCGATATGCTCAACGAGGATTGCAACAGACCAGCGCTGGTGCCCTTCTCCTCATTCCGCTCCATTACGAACTTGACGCTTCCCACATAAAGGCTGGACCATGCCGCGGCGATGGTGATCTGGGCAGGGATGATCTGCCACGCCTCGGTGGCCAGGGTATAGGATGGGAAGGTCACGATGGAGAAGATGAAACCCGCGATGACCAACTTCTTGGAGCTGAACCGGTCCACGAAGTTCATGAATACGAACTGGGCCAATGCGTTGACCGCATATATCGTCCCTATGAACCAGGATGCGGCACCTAGGTCCTGGAGGAACAAGGGGTAGATCACCCAGATCATGTTGGCACCCGTGTGGCGGAACATGACTGAGAGGTAGACCGGATAGTTACGCTTGAGGATCTCCCTGGGGAAGAGAGGCACCTTCTGATGCTTCTCCCGCGGAAAGGGGATCAACAATGAGATGGTGAAGGCCGCGAACATGAGGATGGAGCAGGCCAGGAAGATCTCATAGTAGATGGAGATGATACCGGCCAGGAATACACCGATTCCGAATCCTAGGCTCCCAAAGGCGGAGAACTTACCGACCTTCTTATCGGAGTCGTAGACATGCGCGAGCAGGGCGGAAGGATAGATACCAGCGCAGAGGCCCACGATCAGGCGCACGATGGCAATGCTTGAAACGTCCCCGGCGAAGATAAGAAGGAATATGGCGATCGAGGTAAGGGCCAGTCCTACCTGGAGGATTATCCTCCGTCCATGGACGTCAGAGTAACGCCCAAAGTAAAACGAGGAACCGAACAGAGCGGCGTTGAAGGAGGCGGTGATCAGCCCGATCTCGATGGTATTCGCCCCGAACTCATCCCGTAAAAGGTTCGGGATGAGAAGTGCAGACCCGGAGAGCGATGCGCTCGAGAGCATCTGCACCCATGAGGCCTTTCCCCCTCCGACCATTGGTGGATCACGCCTTCATGGGGGTCAGTGGCCCAAGCTGTCCAACTTGCGGTCCTTCTTNGTCCTCTTCTTGTATTCCTTATAATGGTCCTTGCACAGGTGGGCCCTGCGGGCACCTTCGATGATGTCCAATCCTGCATCGGTCGCGGACTCGGTGGAGACTGACCTCTCTGCCTCCTTTCCACAACCTTTGACAGTGCATTCATCCTTCTGGTGCACGGGGACCTTACGTTCCGCCATGCCTCTAAATTGCCGAGCGATTATAAAAATACTATCGCTGGCTTGAACATCTATGCGGCAAGTTTATTTTCGATAAGGTGGAATACCGTGCTGAGAACATGAAATGCGCACCGACGAATTGCTCAATAAAGAGGATCCTCCTGGCCGTGGACGGGTCCGAGAACTCGCTCCGAGCGGTCGACAAGGCCATCGAGATGGCACTGTCGTTCAGTGCCAGTGTGGTCCTGATCAATGTCATTAGCCCTTCAGATGTCAAGTATTATTCTGGAAAGGGCAAGGAACCATCCTGCGAGGACGCGGAGAGGGCGAACAGCAAGCTCTGTGAGGCGGTGAAACGGATGGATGCCTCCAGGGTGCTCTACGACACGAAGGTGGTCTCCGGTAATCCCGCGGAGCAAATATTGCAGGAGGCGGAGGGCGAGAAGGAGGAGGACCAGTACGACCTCATCATCATGGGGAGCAAAGGCGACAGCGAAGGGCAGCGGTTCTTGTTCGGAAGCGTCGCCCAGAAGGTCACCCAACATTCCAAGGTCGCGGTCCTGGTCGTTCCTTGAGAGCGGTGCAGCAATGGTCAAGATAGCACCCTCCATCCTTTCAGCGAACTTCGCCATCCTAGGTCAGGAGGTCCAAAGGGTCGACAGGTCCGGTGCCGACTGGGTGCATGTGGACGTGATGGACGGCGTTTTCGTACCGAATATCAGCTTCGGGCCAACTGTCATCAAGCATGTCCGTCCACATTCGAGACTGCCCTTCGACGTCCACCTTATGATCGTCAAACCGGAGAGATATCTGAAACAGTTCGCTGATGCAGGGGCGGACCTCATCACAGTGCACCTAGAGGCCAGCGATCAGGTCGCTGAGAGCTTGGGCACCATCCATGTCCTGGGCAAGGGCGCCGGCGTGTCGGTCAACCCGGAGACGGCCTTCGAGAGGGNGNTGCCCTATCTTGAAAAGATAGAACTTCTGCTCATCATGAGCGTACATCCCGGGTTCGGAGGGCAGTCCTTCATCCCGGACGTNGTCCCAAAGATCCGGGAGGCGGTGCGGCTGAAGGAGGAGAACGGCTACCGATATGAGATCGAGGTGGACGGAGGGATCAACAGGCATACCGCCAAGGTCTGCATCGATGCCGGTGCCATGGTGCTTGTTGCCGGTAACGCCCTCTTCGGTCTGGCGGACATGGGCGCAGAGCTGGCCATCTGGAAAGGCTATGACCAGGTCTCAAAGGCATGACGGCATCGAGGCTCATGCCTATAGATGGCTTTATGATGGATTACGCATTTCGGGTAAGATATAGTTTATATCCAGAAGGGGATGGAACATGACAAGGATAGGATCCAAGAAATCCCTCGTCTACAAGCTTGGGATCAAGGACGGTTTCAAGGTCTATATGCACAACCCCCCGACTGGTTTCCATACCGTGCTGGGAAGGTTGCCAAAGAACGTGGTGGAGCTGGACAAACCGGTCCCCGACACCGACTTCATACTCATTTTCTCGCAGGCGAAGAAGGAGGTCGGCGACCTGTATCCCAAGATGATGAACTACCTCGCTCCCGAGGGAGTCATCTGGGTCTGCTGGCCCAAGGAATCCGCCCAAATGAAGAGCGACCTAAACGGCAAGGTGGTACGGGACACGGGTGTCAATAATGGCATGAACGATGTCAAGGTATCATCGATCGATGACACTTGGTCGGGGCTGAAGTTCGTCAGGAAGACCAAGGAAAAGTGAGCCCTCCACCCTTCCCAGATGTACCCGGGGCTCCAAAAGGTTGATAAACGGAACACTATATTCAGAGGCGAGTGGCAATCGTGGACGTTTCGAGAAGAATGTTGATCCTGGTGCTCATCCTGGTGGTGCTGCCCATAGCACTCCTGGCCATATCACTTTACCTAGATTCCACCATCTGCATCGCCATGTCCATCCTCATGTGGATCGGCATGGTCATTGTCACTGCCTTCATTCCCTACTTCAAAGAGGGATGATCAATCCACCACTTGGCCGAAGGCCATCTTGCTGCTGACGCGGGTTATCCTCACCTTGTAGGTATGCCCCACCATGCTCTCGGGGACGATCACCACGAAACCTCCGACCTTGCCGAGCCCATCACCTTGGGACCCCAGGTCGGTGATGGCGATCTGGTACACCTTGCCGACCTCGACCGGTTTGGTACCCTTGAAACCGTACTCGTCGCTCATGATAACGATGATGGGCCCGGGCCATAGATAATTCCGACGCCCACCGCACTATCTATTTATGCGAGGCACCCCGATGACCACGACACTGGTGCACGCATGGGAGTGAACCTGACCGACCTGGTACAGTTCAATGAGCTCGACCCCGCCCTGCTGAAGGGCCGGACCGTGGCCATCGATGCCTATAACGCCATCTATCAGTTCCTCTCGGTGATCCGAGGTCCGGATGGAGCACCTCTCATGGACGGCAAGGGCAGGGTGACCAGCCACCTCGCCGGCCTGCTCAACCGGAACGCCAACCTCATCGGGCTCGGCCTCAGCCCCGTCTATGTGTTCGATGGGATCCCTTCCAGGTTGAAGGCCGCCACCATTAGGGAGCGGAGCGAGCGCCGGGCCAAGGCCCAGGAGGAGTGGCGGGAGGCGGTCAAGGAGGGAGATATGCAGAAGGCCTACTCCAAGGCCACCCAGTCGTCGAAGTTGACGAACGAGATAGTGGAGTCCTCACGAGTCCTCCTGGTGCATCTTGGCATCCCCATCGTCCAGGCCCCCGAGGAGGGGGAGGCGCAGGCAGCATACATGGCGCTCAAGGGCGATGTCTGGTCGGCCTCCAGCCAGGATTATGACTCATTGCTCTTCGGGGCCCCCCGCCTGGTGCGCAACCTCACCCTGGCCGGTAGGAGGAAGATGCCTGGTCGCAACGAGTATCGTGACATCAGGATGGAGATGTTGGAGCTGGAGGACACCCTCTCCCATCTTGGACTGACCAGGGAACAGCTCATCGACCTCTGCATACTGGTGGGAACGGACTTCAACGAGGGCATCAGAGGGATCGGACCGAAGAAGGCATTGAAGTTGATCAAGGAGCACGGGAGCGCACCCAGGGCGTTAGCTGCCCTCGATAAGGAACTGCCAGAGTATGATTCCATTAAGGATATCTTCCTCCATTTCGAGCACACTGACGAGTATGACCTCAGGCTCCGTCCGCCTGAGAGAGAGAAGGTGGTGGAAATGTTGGTCGGTCAGTACGATTTCGGTGAGCCGCGCGTGCAGAGCGCCCTGCAGAAGATGGCCCCCCCTGAGCCGATGAGGGTGGAGAAGGGAACGCAGAAGAGCCTGGACTCCTTCTTCTGATTATCAACTGGGGTATTGACGGGACAGCAATTATTATACCCTCTTCTGATTAAGAATCGGCACACCATGGCCATCGACGGGACCCCGGGGGAATCCAGGACCGTTGGTTTAATAGCCCATGTCATATTCTGGGCAAGGAAGGGAAAAGGCGATGATAAAGCCAATCCAGAGCAACTACAACCCCGCCGACCTGGAGAAGCAGGTGCGGGAATACTGGGCACAGACCAATGCTTATCGCAAGACCAAGGAGCTTAGGTCCGGCGGTCCCGACTACTACTTCGTGGACGGTCCGCCCTACACCACTGGCTCCATCCATTTGGGGACGACCCTTAACAAGACCATCAAGGACAGCTACGTCCGCTTCCGGCGCATGCAGCGCTACAATGTGTTCGACAGGCCCGGCTACGACATGCATGGGCTCCCCATCGAGGTGAAGGTGGAGCAGAGCATCGGGGTCAAGAACAAGAAGGAGATCGAGGAGTACGGCATCGACCGCTTCGTCTCCACCTGCAAGAACTTCGCCATGGAGTTCCAGCAGAAGATGAACGTGCAATTCGCCGAACTGGGGATCTGGATGGATTGGGACAACCCCTATCTCACCATAGCCCCATACTACATCGAGGCGGCCTGGTGGACGCTGAAGCGCGCCTACGACAAGGGCCTTCTGGCTCCGGCCAACCGCGTGCTCCCCTCCTGTCCTCGATGCGAGACAGCGCTCGCAGAGGCGGAGATCGAATATTCTGACGAGCGGGACCCTTCAATATATGTCAAGTTCCCGCTCAGGGACGATCCCAAGGTATCCCTTCTGATCTGGACCACCACGCCGTGGACCCTCCCGGCCAACCTGGCCGTGGCCGCCCATCCCGACTTCCGCTATGCCAAGGTGCGTTACCGACGCATCGGCGAGACCGATACGGTCATAGTGATGATGGACCTGGTGGAACAGGTCCGGGAGATGGCCGGTTGGGAGAAGTATGACATCCTGGAGGAGATAGAGGGGGACGACCTGGTAGGGAAGGAGTATGTCTCGATATTCGAGGAGACCGTCCCATACCAGAAGGATGTCCGGGGAAAGTGGGTGCATCGCGTCATACCGTCCAAGACCGTCGAGGCGGCGAACACCGGGCTGGTCCATATCGCCCCGGGCTTCGGTCCGGAGGATTTCGANCTAGGCAAGGAGTACGGCATAGAGCCGTTCTGTCCGGTGAACGAGACCGGTCGCTACACGGAGAGCGTGGGCCAGCGCTATGCTGGCATGCACATCAAGAAGGCGAACGAGATGATCCTCAATGACCTGGAGGAGAAGGACCGGATGTTCCACCGCACCACGCTGGTGCATCGCTACGGTCATTGCTGGCGCTGCAACTCCCCGATAATTTTCCGCACCACCAACCAGTGGTTCCTCAAGGTCTCCCAGGTAAAGAACCACATGCTCGAGGAGGTGGAACGGATCCGTTGGACCCCGGACTGGGCGGGTTCGTCCAGAGAGTACGACTGGGTCTCCAACGCCCGGGACTGGTGCATCTCTCGGCAGCGTTATTGGGGCATACCCATGCCCATATGGACCTGCCAGAAGTGCAACGAGATCAAGGTCATCGGGACCACCGAGGAGCTGGAGAAGGCGGAGGGGTTCCGCCGGGACATGGACCTGCACAGGCCTTGGATCGATGGCGTCACCATGAAGTGCCCCAAGTGCGGGGAGACGATGAGGCGCATACCGGACGTCCTGGACGTATGGTTCGATTCCGCCGTGGCCTCCTGGGCTCAGTTGGGTTTCCCCCGTCAGCGGGCGGACTTCGAGAGGCTATGGCCCGCCAAATGGATATGCGAGGCACATGACCAGACCAGGGGGTGGTTCTATTCCCAGCTCGCCGCGGGCGTCATGGCCTTCGGCCGGGCACCCTATGAGAGCGTGCTCATGCACGGATGGATGCTGGACCCCGATGGTCAGCCCATGTCCAAGAGCAAGGGGAACGTCATCGAGCCGGAGAAGGTGGTCAAGGACTATGGTGCTGACGCCTTGCGGTTCTACCTCATGCGCGCCTCCGCCCCTTGGGAGGACACCAGCTTCCAATGGGAGGGGGTTAAGAGCGCCCGAAAGATGTTGAACGTCTTTTGGAACGTGGTCAACTTCGCCACCACCTACATGGTGATAGACAACTTCGAATCGGCCGAATGGCCCATGGACAAGTTGGACTCCCATCTCCGTCCCGAGGACCGCTGGCTCGTCTCCCGTGTGGAGAAGCTCAAGAGCGAGGTCACCAGGGACATGAACAATTACGAGATGCACAAGGCGACCCGTGCCATGGAGGAGTTCATCCTCGAGGACCTGTCCCGCTGGTATGTGCGACTCATTCGCGACCGCATGTGGAGCGAGGAGGGCGACCTGGACAAGCTTTCCGCCTACCGTGTGCTGTTCGATGCCATCGCATCCTTGAACATGATGCTGGCCCCTGTCTGTCCGCATATCACCGAACAGGTGTACCGCGCGATGGACGGTAGCAAGGACACCGTGCACATGCTCGACTGGCCCACCGCCGACCTCACCAAGTTGGACGAGCGTCTGGAGACCTCGATGAACACGGTCAAGGAGATCGTGGAGATCGTGACAAGGGAGCGTCAGACCCGCGGGGTCAAGTTGCGCTGGCCATTGAAGAGGATGATAGTCCTTCCCGAGACCGCCGACTCCGTGGAGACCGTCAAGGCCCTGCAGGAGATCCTGCTGCAACAGGCCAACGTGAAGCGCATCGAGTACGTGGAACCGGGCAAGGACTGGGACGAGACGGTGCTAACGGTGGTTCCGAACCCCAACGCCATCGGCAAGGTCTACCGCCAGTGGGCGGCGAAAATAGCCGTCCTGCTCCGGTCGCGGCCCGCCCGCCTCATCAAGGAGTCGGTGGAGAAGGGCGAGTACCAGCTCGGCATCGAAGGACAGTATCTGAGCATCGAACCGAACATGGTATCCTTCGAAGCGGCATTGCCCCCGGACGTCATGTCCGTGAAGTACAGCGGTGGACAGATCTACCTTGACTTCCAGATCACGGCCGAGATCGAGGCGGAAGGATACTCCCGCGAGCTCATCCGCCGCATCCAACAGATGAGGAAGGACATGAAGCTCGACGTCGAGGAGTTCATCGCCGTGGAGCTTAACGCCCCCGCCAAGATCGAGGAGTATGTGAAGGTCTGGATGGACCACATCATGTCTGAGACGCGCTGCCGGCGG
>JGI20214J51650_10000923_pt1 | contig 18514 bp, 19 predicted proteins | sample WetSurMetagenome_FD_51650 | JGI IMG/M metagenome (IMG submission 51650) | reverse complement strand
GGGACGGACAGAGATAGGGGGGCATGGAGTGGGAAGTTGCGCGCAAAAGAGTCGGAGGCTTGCTTAGCAGGAAAGGAGAGAAACTCATGAGCGGCCGTTTCGTCAAGCCGTTCGCGTTTTGTGTCTTGGTTCTGGCATCACTTTTTCTGTGGACTGAAGTGGCGCCGGCCAAGGATAAAAGCGCGGCAACACTCTTTCCATCGACGGGATCAAAAAAGACCTCGGACAAGTCCGACAAGGCATTGCCAGAGATTCCGGAAAACCTCGATCAGGCAAAGATCAATGAAATTGTCGCCGGCCTGAGCGATGATCAGATCAGACGCCTGCTCCTCCGGGAATTGGAAAAATCGGCTGCCGCAAACGTTAGGAGCGAGGAAGGCAAATCGGCGACCGGCCTTGCCCTGGTGGTCCAAAAGGTCGAAGAGAACATCAGCCTTTTTCACAACCGTCTTAAGGACATCCGATCCGGCGCCGTATCGGTGCCGGAATTCCTGCCCAAAGCCTATGCCAACCTCAGGGGCAAAGGCGGGACGTCGAACATTGTCTTCATGTTTGCCGCCGTTCTCGCCCTGTTTGCCGCAGGTCTCGGGGCGGAGTGGGCATTCGGCCGCTATACCGCCGTCATGCGAAACCGGTTCCTTTCTTCTCCACCCGCTCACTGGACGGTCAAAATCAAACGGCTCGCCCTCGTTGCCATAATCGACTTTATCTCCATCTGTGTCTTCACCCTTGGAACCCTGGTTGTATTTTTCCTCTTCTTCAACTACGGACCGGCGGCCCGTCTCGTCCTCATGACTTACCTGGTGGTGGTCCTTCTTATCATGGGGATCTTGCTGCTATCCCGATTCTTCTTGTCTCCCGCGACTCCTGCCTTGCGAGTGGTGCCGCTGCCGGACGCTACGGCCATCTCCACCCACCGCTGGATCCTGATCTTCGCGGCGGTCCTGGGCGCGGGGTTTCTGGTCAGAAGCCTACTGGAACTGCAGGGTGTGAGCGAGGAAACGGTTGTTTTCGTTCGAGCCCTGAACGGCGCATTGATTCTCTCCATGATCCTCTACCTCGTCTTCCACAACCGGGAGAAGGTGGCGCGGCTTATCTGCCACTGGAGCCCTGATCAGGCCGCGGGGATAAATCTTTTTCGCGCTCAACTGGCGGCGTTCTGGCACCTGCTCGCCATTCCCTACATCCTGCTCATCTGGGGCCTCTGGGTATTTTATTTGCTGGTGGATCGCTACGATCTCGTGGTGCCGATCTTTGCCGCCCTGTCTTTCCTGCCGCTCTTTGCCATCCTGGACTGGCTGGGCCAGAAATTCCTCAGCACCCTTTTCGGATTGGTGGACAAGCCGGAAACGACGCCGGAACAATGCGAGGTTGAAGAGGCGGCCGATGACGAAAAGGGTGCTGCTCCCTCCGATCAGAAGGGGGAGGCCACCATCCCCCAGGTCAGCCGATTCATACCCATCATTCGGCGCTGCCTGAGGCTTTGCATCGTCGGGGTCCTTTTCTTTTGGATCCTGCAGCTGTGGGGGTTCGAGGTTCGTGTGGGAGAGGAGATCACCGGGGGTGCCATCAAGATCCTCCTGATCGTTTCCCTCGCCTATGTCGCATGGCGGTTGATCGAGGCTGCCATCAACCGGAAGCTGATCGAAGTGCAGGGAAGCCTGCAAATCGATGAAGATTCCGATGCAGGAGGCACGGGAGGCAGCCGGATCGGCACCCTGCTTCAGATCTTTCGCAAATTTCTGCTGGTGGTGCTGCTGGTGACGGCATGCCTGATCATCCTGTCGGCCATTGGCATCGACATCAAACCCCTGCTGGCCGGGGCCGGAATCCTGGGTCTGGCGATCGGACTGGGCACGCAAAACCTCATTAAGGACATTGTTTCCGGACTCTTCTTTCTTATGGAAGATGCCTTCAGGATTGGTGACTATGTCGAGTCGGGAAAGGCGAAAGGCACAGTGGAAGCGATCACCCTCCGCTCGCTCAAGCTTCGGCACAACCGCGGCATGGTGCATAACGTACCCTTCAGCCAACTCGGTTCGGTAACCAATTTCTCCCGAGATTACAACATCACCAAACTCGACATCAGAGTTCCCTTTGGCACTGATATCGATAAGGTTCGCAAGATCGTGAAAAAGATCAACAAGGAGATTGATCAAGATGAGGAATTGGCTCCTACTCTTCTCGGGCCGATCAAGTCCATGGGAGTGAATGCCTTCGACGACTCCGCCCTGATCGTGAGGGTGAAGTTCAAGACCATGCCGGGCATGGGGTCTCTTGTCCAACGCCGATTCTTTAAGCGGCTCAAAGAGATGTTCGACGAGAGCGGCTTGGAGTTCGCCACGCGCCATGTCATGGTGCGTTTGCCGGAAGACTCGGCCCTTTTGAAGCACGATGCCGAGGGAGAAACGCCGTTGCCATCGGCCCCTTCGTCCAGGCAGGGGTTGCTTTCCGCCGCCGCGGGAGCGGCCATTGCGACGGCCCTGGCGGAGGAGGAAGCCAGGAAAAAGCTGCTGGAGCAAGAGGGAGAACCGGAATAATGCTGGAATCTCCGAAGCTTAATATCTCTCGATCGGCTGACGACGATTTAGTGATAGGCTTCGAAGGGAGTTGGAGGATTTCACAGGGGCTCCATTCTCTGGAGGATGTGGAAAAGGCGATTGCATCGGCGCCCGGCTTACGGCGCATCGTTTTCGACAGCGGGAAGCTGACCGTCTGGGACAGCAGTTTGGTGAGCTTCGTCATCAAGGTGCTCGATTTCGGCAGAGACAAGAACATCGATGTTGCCAGGGATGGACTGCCGGAGGGGGTGCTCAAGCTGGTATCGCTCGCCACTGCGGTCCCCGAACAGAAAGACGCCCGCAAACGAGCCGCTCCCATTCCCTTCCTCGCCGCAATCGGCACGGGCACTCTCAAGATCCTCTCCTCCACTTCGGAAATGGTCGCCTTTCTCGGGGAAACCTCCCTGGCTTTTCTCAAATTCTTCAGAGGCAAAGCCCGTTTTCGTCGTGTCGATCTGGTGCTTTTTATCCAGGAATGCGGTGCCCAGGCACTGCCCATCGTTTCCCTCATAAGCGTTCTGGTCGGCCTGATTCTCGCCTTTGTGGGTGCGGTTCAGCTGCGGATGTTCGGCGCCCAGATTTACGTGGCCGATCTCGTCGCGATCGGCATGACGCGCGAGATGGGAGCCATGATGAGCGCCATCATCATGGCCGGCCGCACCGGAGCCGCCTTCGCGGCTCAACTCGGCACCATGCAGGTCAATGAAGAGATCGATGCGCTTCAGACCCTGGGGCTTTCACCCGTGGAGTTCCTTGTGCTTCCTCGGACCATTGCCCTTATCTTGATGATGCCGCTGCTTTGCCTTTACGCCAACTTCATGGGCATTCTGGGGGGGGGGATCATCGGTGTCGGCATGCTTAATCTTTCGCTCATCGAGTATTTTACTGAGACGAAGCATGCCATCAACATTGTTGACATCAATGCCGGTCTGTTCAAAAGTGTTGTTTTCGGTGTTATCATCGCGCTGTCGGGGTGTATGCGGGGGATGCAGTGCGGGCGAAGCGCCGCAGCGGTTGGTGTCGCAACCACTTCGGCAGTGGTAACCGCCATCGTTTTTATTGTTGTCTTCGACGGCCTGTTTGCGGTGATTTTTGACGTCTTGGGTATATAGTCGAGATGAATGCACAAGCGCATATCGAAGCTCGCGACCTCACGATGGCCTATGGCAGTTTTGTGATCATGCGGGACCTCAACTTCACCATCAACCGCGGAGACATCTTTATCATCATGGGAGGGAGCGGGTGCGGGAAGAGCACCCTGCTGCGCCACCTGGTGGGGTTGAAGGAGCCCGCGAGAGGGCAGGTCTTATATGACGGGGTAAGCTTCTGGGAAGCCGAACTCGAAGCTCGCAAGCAACTTATGCGGCGTTTTGGAATCCTTTACCAAAGTGGGGCGCTCTGGAGTTCCATGACCCTTGCCGAGAATATTGCGCTACCCCTTGATGAGTATACTGATCTGAGTTCCAACCAGATTCAGGAGATGGTGTCTCTGAAGCTTGCTCTAGTAGGACTTGCCGGCTTTGAGGATTTCTATCCCTCCGAGATCAGCGGGGGAATGCGCAAACGCGCAGGACTGGCCCGGGCAATGGCGCTCGATGCCGACATCCTCTTCTTCGACGAACCCTCGGCGGGGCTTGACCCCATCAGTGCCCGGCGCCTGGACGACCTGATCCTCGAACTTCGGGACAGTCTCGGGGCGACCGTCGTGGTGGTGACCCATGAATTGGCAAGCATTTTTGCCATCGGCAACAACTCGGTCTTTCTTGATGCCGACACCCGGACTGCGATTGCGACCGGTGATCCTCACAAGCTGTTGACGGGGTGTGAGGACCCGAAAGTTCGAGACTTTCTCACCCGGGGTGAAGCCGGAGTAGCTCCAAAAAGAGCGGGACCTGCCGAAACCTGTAGGGTGACGGGAAGATTATGAGCAAACAAGCGAATCCCAAAATCATCGGCGCCTTTGTCATCGGGGCGTTGGCTCTCGTGGTTGCCGGAGTTCTTGTCTTCGGAAGCGGACGCTTCTTCAAAGAGCGAAAAAACTTCATCATGTACTTTCAGGGCTCGGTGCAGGGCCTGAGCAAAGGCGCTGCGGTAGCCTTCAAGGGCGTCCGGGTTGGCTCCGTCACCGACATCAAGGTCTTCTTCGACACTCAGGACATGGTGCTGCGGATACCGGTTTTTGTCGAAATCGAGCCGGACCGCTTGACCCAGACGCACGGGGTCCCTCTTGACAAACCTATGGAAGGAACGAAAGAGAAAACCATCCTGGAGGTTTTGGTCGAAAAGGGTCTGCGCGCCCAACTCGATCTTCAGAGCCTGGTAACGGGTCAACTCTATGTGAATCTGGATTTCTTTCCCGATAAACCCGCTCGCTATGTCAGCAACGAAACGAGCTATCCCGAAATTCCGACGGTTCCCTCAAGCCTTGAGGTGCTATCGAAAACGGTGGAGCAATTGCCCATCAGTGAGCTTGCCTCAAAAGCGAACAAAGCCCTCAGGGGGATCGAACGCCTGGTGAATTCACCGGAGTTGAAAGAAATCGTAGAGTCCACGAAGGCTACCATGAAAAATGTTCAAGAGATCACGCTCAGTATCAATGAACAGGCCAAACCGCTGCTGGCCAAGATCGACAAGACATTAACCGAAACACAGGGTCTGGTGAAGGACCTTCGGGTCCAGGTGAACCCTCTCGCATCAGAGGCGAAAGATGTCGCCAAGGGGACTCGGGAGGTGCTCGGCACCATCAACCGGAACCTCACGGGTCTTGCTTCGAGTATGGAGAAGACGCTGACTGCGGCACAGCTGGCATTGAAGAAGGCGGAAGGCGCTCTGGGCAGCGTGGAAGGGGCAGTAGGCGACGATTCCCGACTGCGCTTCGAGTTCTCCAATGCACTCAAGGAGTTGACCATGGCAGCTCGCTCCGTGCGAAGCCTGGCCGATTATTTGGATAGGCACCCGGAAGCGCTCCTGCACGGGAAAGGAGAAGAGGGGAAACGGAAATGATCGTGAGTCATGTTCAGAGGGGTCTCCTGGCAACTGTTTGTGCGCTGGCCATGACTCTCAGCAGTTGTGCCGGCACTCCTGACTCTAAATTCTATCTGCTGGAGCCGCTGACGGGTTCTCCCGCACCGGAAGGAACGGTCACGATCGACCAGGGAATTTCCATCGGCGTTGGCCCGGTAACTCTCCCGGAATATCTCGATCGTCCTCAGATCGTCACCCGTACGAACCGCAATACCGTCCTGCTGGCCGAGTTTGACCGCTGGGCGGAACCACTCTCCAGCAATGTTTCGCGTACGATGGCGGAAAATCTTATTTACCTGCTGCATGACGACAGCGTTTTGCCTTACCCCTGGCCTGGCTCCGTAGATGTTGCTTACCAGGTCTTGGTCGACGTGTATCGCTTCGACGGTGTTCTGGGAGAGAAAGCATGGCTGGATGCCCAATGGTCTGTCCAGAGTAGAAAGGACAAGAATGTCCTCATGCTGAAGAGGGCAACCTTTGTTGAACCTGCGGGCGACCCTTCTTACGAGGCCCTCGTTGCCGCGCAGAGTCGAGCGTTGGGGAACCTCAGCCGCGAAATCGCCGCAGCCCTGAAGGGCCTGATGAGAGATAGGGTCCGGGAGTGAGCGACGGCTGACCATAACGTATTTCCCTTCAAGGAGGATCTGATGTTCTGCTGCAAGTCACCTGAAGATGTGCTGAAGGCTGCGAAGGATAATGACGTGGCATCCATGCAGTTTTGGTTCACCGATGTTTTAGGGCAGTTGAAAAGTTTTTCGGTGACCGTGGATGAACTGCCGTTGGCGTTCTCCGAAGGCATGGGATTTGACGGTTCGTCAATAGAGGGATTTGCGCGCATCGAGGAAAGTGATATGGTGGCAAGGCCTGATCCCTCAACTTTTCAGCTGTTGCCGTGGAGGCCACGGGAAAAGCCTGTGGGGAGGATGTTCTGCGATATTCTCAACCCGGACGGCACGCCCTATGAAGGCGACCCCCGCTATGCGCTGAAGCGTGTGCTCGCAAAGGTCGCCGAAAAGGGCTACATCTTTTACGTCGGCCCCGAGCTCGAGTATTTCTATTTCAAGTCGGACGCTGCTCCCGAGGCCCTCGATCGCGGCGGATATTTCGACCTCAGCCCTCTGGATCACGGGAGCGACCTGCGGCGCAATACCATATTTGCGCTCCAGGAGATGGGCATTCACGTCGAATACAGTCACCATGAGGTCGCTCCGAGCCAGCACGAAATCGATTTGCGTTACGACGAAGCCCTGCGTATGGCCGATGCCACTCAAACCTACCGTATTGCCGTGAAGGAGGTTGCCAGGCAAAACGGGGTCTACGCCACCTTTATGCCGAAGCCCCTGTTCGGGCAAAACGGCAGCGGCATGCATGTCCATCAGTCCCTTTTTCGAGAAACCAAGAACGCGTTTTTTGACCCGGGAGATTCCTACCATCTGTCCCAATTGGCCAAGTGCTACATTGCCGGCATCCTCAAACATGCGTGCGGCATCGTTGCCGTCACCAACCAGTGGGTCAACTCCTACAAGCGCCTGGTACCCGGTTACGAAGCCCCGGTTTACATCTCCTGGGCCCGCCGCAATCGCTCCACCATGGTGCGGGTCCCCATGTACAAGCCGGGCAAGGAAAAAGCCACCCGCATCGAATACCGTGCTCCCGACCCCGCCTGCAACCCTTACCTGGCCTTTGCCGTAATGCTTGCAGCCGGGCTTGACGGGATCGATAACGAACTTCATATTCCGGATCCGATCGAAGAGGACATCTACAGCATGACCGAAACCGAGCGATTGACCAGAGGGATTCAGTCGCTTCCGGGCAGTCTCCATCAGGCCATCCTCGAGTGCGAGAAGAGCGACCTGGTGCGAGAAACCCTCGGTGAGCACATCTTTCATAAATTCATCCAAAACAAAAAGATCGAATGGGAGATGTACCGCATCCAGGTCAGCAACTATGAGTTGGACCGATATCTTCCCATGTTTTGAGAGAACGGCTAACTGCGCTACGCACAGAGGGGTCAATGATGGACAAGATCAGGATCGGCATCAGCAGCTGCCTCTTAGGGGAATCAGTCCGATACGACGGCGGACACAAACTGGATCGGTTCGTTCGGGATACCCTGGGCCTGTATGTTGACTACGTGCCGGTGTGCCCGGAGGTGGAATGTGGCTTCGGGATTCCGCGAGAGTCCATGCACCTGGAAGGAGACCCCCGGTCACCGAGGCTGGTGACATCCCGAACAAAGAAGGATGTTACCGGGCAGATGGTGACGTGGGCACAGAACCGGGTCGCAGAACTGGAAGGGGAAGATCTGTGCGGCTTCATTTTCAAGAGTAATTCCCCCAGCAGTGGGATGGAACGCGTCAAGATCTTCGACGACAAGGGGATGCCCAGGAAGATCGGGATTGGCCTATTTGCCGGGATTTTCATGAACCATTTCCCCTTGGTTCCCGTTGAGGAGGAAGGCCGCTTGCATGATCCGGTGCTGAGAGAAAGCTTCATAGAAAGGATTTTCACGCTCAAGCGGTGGCGGGAAATGATAGGGCAGGGCGGTAAAATCGGCAACCTGGTGGATTTCCACTCCCGTCACAAACTCCTGATCATGGCGCACAGCCCGAAGCATTCCACCGCTCTTGGAAAGCTGGTGGCCGGTGCGAAAGCGGTTCTCGAAGAGGAACGGTACGGACAGTACCAGTCTATGCTAATGGAGGCCTTGAAGCTCAAGGCGACGGCAAAGAAGAACGCCAATGTCCTCCAGCACCTGATGGGGTACTTTAAGAAGCAGCTCTCAGCCGATGAGAAACGGGAATTGCTGGAAGTTCTCGATCACTACCAACAGGGTCATTTCCCGCTCATTGTGCCGATCACCCTGATCAATCACTACGTGAGAAAATACGACCAGCCCTATCTTAAAATTCAGTACTATCTGAATCCACATCCCCTCGAACTGCAACTCCGGAATCATGTCTGACAACGAATCAATGGCAGTGAGCCGACCGTTTTGGCGATAAGGCATCGGCTCTTGGCATCGGCGAACCCCTATGAACTCCTGCGCCAACTGCCAGAGTGATAGTGCGATAGCCGCAAGGCGCAGGTCGCCCTGTCTGACGAGGAAGCTGGGTTTGGACGCCCCACCCGATGCAGTCCCAGGTTTAAGATTTGTCAAGGATTCAAGACTATTGGTGACGGTTCTGCCCGAGGCCTTGATAGAAAAATAGGTGGTAACGTTGGTAACTCGAATTCGCTCTTCTTCCTGTTCCCGTCGGATCGTCCAGCCGGAAGGACGGTCATCAAGAATCGAACCTTGGCCTTCTTCGAGTGGGTCCGGGTGGTAAACGGGCTGTTCGATACTCTGCCAGACGACTTCCGCACCGGAAGTGTAGGCAACGATCCTGTTGGGCAGATGTGCCTGCAATAGCGATGTGGTGATCGGATCGCCGTCGCCTGCATAATGGAGAGGCTTTCCGAATGGCCCATGTTTACCCTGATGCCTCACCTGTGCCAGCCAGTGGGCCTCAATGGCATCTTCCACCACTTGGTCGGGAGCGAGACAACCGCTTCCAGGGTGTTCTCCAAGAGAAGCTGGCGGCGCAGCTCGCGGTGGGCCGTGGTGTTGCAAAACAACACGCCGTCGGGAACGATCACGGCCCCTCGCCCGCCCACGCGCAGGAGATCGAGAATGAGCCAGACAAAAAGCAGTTCGCTCTTGGTGGTGATGGGTTTGTTCCCCTTGCCGACAGGGAATCTTGCGCGACTGGTGCTGAGATCACCCTCGTCCACACTGCCGGTGAAGGGAGGATTGGCGAGGATATGGTCGAAGTCCGTTCGGAGAGCTTTCTTCGAGTCGCGCTCGTTCTGTATCTCATCGACGCGCTTGCTCAGGCTGTCCAGTTGCTGGACGGAGGGAAATTCCAGATCGTGAAGAAGGAGGTTCATCCAGGCGATGCGAACCATGGTGCGGTCATTGTCGTAGCCGTGGAAACAGGCATTGAAATCGGGCTGGACGCCCTTGGGCCAGACCGGCAGGGTGTTGCGCGGCACACCGTCCCATTCCAGCTTGAGGACTTGGCGGTCGCTATGCCTCGCCTTCCACTACAGTAGCGTGTTGATCAGAAAGCCACCGGAGCCGCACGCGGGGTCAAGAACGGTGGTGCCCCGGCGCAGGTCGAGCTGGGGGTCGAGCAGTTCGGCCATAAAGCGGATGACGTGACGCGGTGTGCGGAACTGTCCGTTCTTCCCCGATCCCTTGACCTCCTCAAGGAGGTGTTCGAAAAGATCGCCCATGATGTCGGCATTGACGCTTCGGGTGTCGAGTTGGCGGAAGAGGTCGTCGATGTGGCCGATGGCACGGATGAGGGTGTCGGTCTTGTTGGTATCGAGGATGAAGTAGGCGTCACTCAGGCGACCGGTAACCTGCTGGAGCCGGTCGTCTCCATTGGATGCCTCCCTCTGCAGCCATTCCTCCAGGCCGCGAATCCACGGGAAGATGACTTCATTCAGGAGCGGGAAGGACGGGTTCTGGCGGATGTAGCTCCAGCGGCACTGGCTGTAGTCGGTCTTGTCACCGGGTCTTCGAACGTAGATCGACTTCTTTCCGGCCTTCACGCGGTCGCGGTCCAGGCTCTCCAGTTGCCGGATGAAGAGGAGGTAAGTAATCTGTTCGATAGCAGCCAGGGGATTGGCGATTCCGGCGGTCCAGAAGAGGGACCAGAGACTGTGAACCTTCTTGCGGAGTTGCGGTGAAAGCATTGGTCTCCTTTAGGCGGCGAGCGACGTGGCGAACTCGAGGATGTCGCGAAGGTCGTCGGGTTGAAAAAGTTGTTCAGGGTCACCGATACTGGTGAAAGGTGGCTTTCTCAAACTCTCCAGCGAGGAAACCTCAGCTCTCTGCAGCACGGCGCGGCGGAGTGTGCGGATGAACATGAGCTGAGTGGCGGTAAGCTGCGGATGACGGCGCACCCAATCGTCGAAGGCTTCGGAAATTTTGGTTTCGCGGGAAGGAAGCCTGGTTTCGCCGAGGATGTGCCGCAGGAAATCGATCAGGTTGGCTTCCGGCTGGTCGTAGGCCTCGCGGAGACGCTCTTCCGAGACGAAGAGATCGGGACTGGAAAGAAGGCGCGAGATGCCTGCAAGCTCCTCGTCGCAGAGATCCCGGCCCTGGCGGAGCTTTTTCAGCAAGGAATTCTCCTCAGCCAGGCCAAGGACCAGCGCTTCGACCTGCTCTCGGTAGTTCTCGGCAAAGGCCCCTTCGCCGCCGGGACCGAAGACAATCCAATGACGGCGGGTGACCTTGTCGGGAAGTGAAATCTGGATGATCCGGCCGGGTTCGCGCCGACCCCGAAAGCGCATGAGAGGCGCGAAGGTTTGCTGCAATTGCATGATCCGCTCATAATCGAGGTGCTGCCAGAAACCCGAACTGAGTGCAAAGGACAGGGCTTCGCGAAGGGGGAGCATCTCGGGGAGGTCGGTGGGCAGGAGACGGAGGTTTTCCTCGATGTGTTTGCGCAGGCGGATGATTTCGGCGCTGTCAGCCTTGAGATGAGCCAGCGCAAGCTGTTCGGTCAAGTTCTCGAACTGAAGCTCCGCCCAGGTAGCGGTAACGGCGAAGCGGAGGAGCGGGGCGATCGTGAGCGACAAACGACGGATCTTCTTGTCGTCGAGCGGCATCCATGACGAATCGTCGTGGATAAGGGTGTCGAGTTCGTCCACGTGAGGGGCGATGTTGACGTTGTCCAGGGGAAGCACTTCGAGCATGGCTTGCAGGCTGAATCGGGCAGCACTGGCATGCGCCTGTTCGGCGCGTCCGGCAAGAATCTGCAGCTTCTCCAGACGGAGGCGAAAGAGCCGGGTGGGGATGGGCTCGGCAATGGAGCCAGTGCGGCCGTCGTTGTTGACCTGGAAATAAGCAAAGTTGTCCCAGTGATCGATGATGAGGAAATCGGCCTTTTCCTCGCCGCTGACGGGATCGGTCCATTTGCGGGTGCCGCGACCGATCATCTGCCAAAACTTGACCTTGCTGAAAACGGGCTTGGCGAAGACGAGGTTGCGGATGGGCGGGACATCGATACCGGTATCGAGCATGTCCACGGAAATGGCCACCCGGGGAAAGTCCTTGTACTTGAAGTGGTCCAGCGTCTTTTCGGCGCGCTCCATGTGGCTGTCGATCACCTTGGCAAGGCCGCGCCGTTGCAGGTCGGGGAAGAGGCGGTTGAAACTCTTGTACACTTCGAGGGCGTGGCGGTGGCTGACGGCGAAGATGATGGATTTCGCCGGCATGGTACCGATGGCATCTTTGATGGACTGTTCCATGAACTCGCGGATGATGGCGTCATTGGTGCCGGTATTGGAGACGCTGTGCTCCAGATCGGTGCCTTCGAACGAAAAATCGTCCGGGTCAACGCCCTGACTCTGCACCTGCTCGCGCACTTCCTCGGGAAATTCCCCGGGCTTCAAGCCCTGGATCTGAAATGTGGTACGCGCCACATGGACCGGGCGATAGGGAACCAGATGCCGGTCGCGGACGGCTTCGTCATAGCCGTAATAGCAGGTGGGAGCGCCATCCTCACAGTTGAACAGGGTGAAAGTGTTGTGATCGATAAAATCCGCGGGAGTTGCGGTGAGGCCGAGGTTGATCGCATCGAAGTGATCGAGAATGGCTTTGTAGCGCTGATAGATGGAAAAGGGTCGCGAGAGCTTTTCTTGGCCTCGACAATGGCGATGGGGCGGCCGTCAGGAGTCATCAGGGCATAGTCGACGAACTCATCCCGCAACCGCCTTGGCGGCGGCTCTGCCATGATGTGGTCACCGGGAAGCTACAACTCCTCGATTACGTGCCGAGACGATACGGCCCAGCCCGCTTTCGCCAGTTGGTGGTCGATTTGCTCAGCGCTCCCGCGGAAAATGCCAGGGGATCAGCATGGGCACTCTTCGCTGATAATCGACGTAGGCGGCGCCAAACTGGGCGACCAGATCGCGTTCCTCGAGGATCGCTCCAATTACAATCCAGATGGTAAAAGCGCCATTAAAGAGCAGTCGATCCGGGGTCATTTCCGGCGAGGACCAGATAAGAAAAAGCGAACCCAGGTACAACGGATGACGCACCCAGCGATAGGGACCCTTGACCGTCAGCACCGGGTTCGGTGATGGAGCGCCGCTGATGTGAGCGATGATGGGGCGAACGCCGAGGGCATCGAAGGAGGTGAGCGAGCGGGCGCCCCACACAAAGCCGGCGAGGCCTGCAAGGCAGAGTCCGTGCAACAGCCACCGGGAGAGACCCTCAATCGTCCCCAGGGCAGGAGATGTTCGCTGCCAGAGGATCACTAAAACCAACAACACCAAGGCGGAGGCAATGGTATAGAGTGCACCGCCATACTGAGCCGACAGCAGAGATCGGACCTGACGGTGAAACGACCGCCTGACCATAAGGCTGTGTTGGAGAAAAAACGCCAGACAGAGCACCCCGTCGAACAGCAGTGCTCTGGACGTTGTATAACCTAGATCCACGATGGAGAAAGGGCCTCTAACCAGGAAGGCCCCGAAAAGGAGCAGCGCTGCCCCCCCGAGGCCGCCAGCCAGCACCGCAGTCGCATATGCAGCGATTTTTGAGATTTGATTCATCAAGTGTTCACTCGCTCTTACCAAAGGGCTCCGAATCTTTGATTGTCCAAACAATGTCTCATGCCTGACGAGAATAATTCTGGTAAGCGTGTTTTGTATTCATGTAATATATTGACTGTCCCTCGTGAAGCCCAATGACGAAATATTAGCTGGCGACGGAATGGGATTCGCAGTAACCATCCCTCCGTCTCGGATCGTTGAGGGGAGTTTGCCGCATGAACAAGACAGCATCACGATGTTGGCTGCTCTTTGTTGTTCCCATTGTCTTTGCGCTCAGCGCCCTGCAACCCGGGTTGGCCTCTGCCGCTCGTGACCTAAAAGATAAAGGACGGACGGTCTGGAGCACAACGTCTCCAGCCATAAATGAGACCCATCTTTTCGAGGGGTATGTCAATCGCAAAGGCGATCCGGTTGGTTTTCATTCCCGTCCGGGGGGGCGTGATCCCCGCAACGCGCGCGTCGCCGCCATTACCGACCCTCCCAACATGGCTGGGGTCTATACGGCGCGAGTCGAAGTCAGGACCTCCGGCGGTCGCTGGCTGAGCAAACAGTCCACTTTTTTTCCCGACAGCATGACCAGAAAGGAAGTGATCCAGGCCGTCCTGAATGCCTATCAGCACGGAAAATCGCGTAAATCCGTGAAGTTCAGTGGCCCCTCGGGCAAAGGCTTCACCATAGAAGGATATCTTCTGGACGACGGGAAAATCAACACGGCCTTTCCCGTGTACCGGCGCGACCAATAGCGGAATAGGGTTTCGGGTAGGCCCCGGGAGTATCCCATATGATTAAATTATTTCGAGATATAGACGGCAATCCACGGGTCGAGTCCGAGCTGCCTTTCAAGGTCCTTGGCAGTTTCTTGAGCGAGGATATCCAGGACAGCCCCGCGGCCTGTCGCGAAATCCTGGAGGTCATCACAAGGCTCACCAGGGGGGAACTGGCCGACTGGAGACGGGTGGGCAATGCTCATGTCTTATCTCTGTCGGGTGACGAGGCCGTGATCGAATCCCTGTTCGGAAAGGGGGCAAAACCTTGCCGCCTTAGCCTGGAGGTTTTCCGGGAAAGTGTGGAGGGCTGGCTTCTCTTTCTCGACTCACCACAGTCCCAGTCGCTGTAAACGGGCATTCGATTTTCATTTATTCTTCGTCATGTTTATGTGTTGCGCTGACCTTCTGGGGCATGCGGTCATACGAAGACCTCGGAAATTCCAGTGTGTGCTTAAGGAGAGGCCATGATTGAGCAAGGAAAGAAAGCGCCTGATTTCTGTTTGCCTTCTGCGGATGCCGACGAAGTCTGCCTGAGGGATCTCAAAGGGAAATGGGTCGTGCTGTATTTTTACTCTAAGGACAACACCAGCGGCTGAACGAGCGAGGCTCTGGAGTTCTCAGAGCGCCTGACCGAATTTGAATCCCATGGAGCCTTGGTGCTGGGGGTCAGCCCAGACTCGGCGGTGTCCCACAGGAAGTTCCGCAAGAAACACCGCCTTGCGGTGCAGCTTCTCAGTGACCCGGAGCACAAGGTCCTTGAGGCTTACAAGGCATGGGGAGTCAAGAAAATGTACGGGAAGGAATATGCCGGCGTGGTTCGCAGCAGCGTACTCATCGACCCGAAAGGGGTCGTCCGACTCACGTGGCCAAACGCCAAGTCCAAAGGCCATGCTCAAGACGTACTCGATGCCCTCAAAGGTCTTCTGAAATAGGAAGTGAAAAGAGAAAGGACGAGAGTTCGACCATGGGAACTAAGCCTAAGGTATTGTTGACGGGAGCAACTGGGTTTGTTGGCGGGCGACTGCTGCGCGTCTTGAGTCAGGAGGGCGTCCCGACAAGGTGCCTCGCCCGATCAATAAATAGGTTCCCCGGGGAATTGTCCCAGCATCCCGGCATTGAAGTCGTTCAAGGGGACCTGCTCGATCAGGAAGGCCTCAAGCGGGCGATGGAGGGAATGGAGGTGGCCTATTACCTGGTGCACTCCATGGGGGGGCAAAACATCTTCCATTACAGGGCCTACATCGAAAGCGATCTTCAAGCCGCTGACAATTTCGTGAAGGCTGCCGATGCCGCAGGGCTCCAACGAATCATCTACTTGGGCGGGCTCGGAGAAATGGCGGATAACCTTTCGGCTCATCTGGTAAGCCGTCAAAGGGTAGGGCAGCTCCTTCAGTCGGGTCGGGTCCAAACGACCGTCCTCAGGGCCGCCAATATTATCGGCGCCGGCGGTGCACCCTTCGAGATGCTGCGCCACCTAGCAGAACGCCTCCCGGTGATGATCTGTCCCCGGTGGATCGACACCCGCTGTCAACCCATCGCCATAGAGAATGTGATCGAATACCTCACGGGCTGCGCCTTCGAGCCGCTCACTGCCGGACTGACACTGGATATCGGCGGACCCGACATCATCACCTATCGGGAATTGATGGAAATCTACGCTCGCTTGCGCGGCTTGCGTCGGTTGATCATCGGCGTGCCGTTTTTGAGCCCCATGCTTTCTTCGCACTGGATTAGCTTGGTAACCCCTGTTCCCGCCGGGATAGTCATGCCCCTGGTCGAGGGGCTCAAGAATGAGGTGATCTGTAGAGACAACCGCATTGTGGAGCTGGTACCGATCCGGCTCCTCTCTATGAAGGAAGCCATTTGCAATGCATTGGCTGAGCTCGAGCAACGTTCCGGGCACCCCATATCCCGGCAGGCATGCTTCCTCGAGTGAAGTGCCGCAGCCATTCCTGTAAACAGAAATGTTGATGGTCTCGTGAAAAAGGCCCATGAGGTGTTTTTTCGTCATTATTCCAGCATCCCCGGATCAGGTCCGGGGTGGAATCCAGTTTTTTGAAGTCCTGGACCCCAGCCGGGAGTATGCATGGGTGAACGCTTGTGGAAATTTCATATGAATTGTCATTCCGCAACGGTACCCATGAACCATGAATATGTGGGGTTGACGTTTCGAACCCGCAACCCGGAACCTATTTTCTAGGTAACCACTCGGAAACCTTCTCCCTGATGAGCCACTCGATGGTGTCCATAGTCTGCCGAAAGACGTTTATGCCTTCACCATAAGGGTCATGCACATACCAGCGGACGACTTCTCCGGAAAACGCTGGGGGAAGGAGAGGTTCGAGCGACTCCCCGCTGAGGCTGACTGCGAGTTGGATATCGGTGAAATCGATTGCCGAAAAGCCTTTGGACCTGAGCCCATCGGTGGGAATGCGGCGCTCCCTCAGCACATCGAGGGTATGTGCCGTAATATGGCCAAGAGGATAAGTCCCGGCCGAGAAGGCATTGACCGTTTCCGGCAGGTAATGCCTGGCAAGAGCCTCGGCCATGATGCTTCTGCAGGAATTGCCAATACAGACAAATAGCACACCTTTCTTCATTCTTTCCGTTCCCTCCAGAAGAGCAAAGCAGGTTCTTTTCCTCGCGCCGGACCGGGAGTTTTTCCGACCACTCCTTTTCTGTCATTTCGAACGAAGCGGAGCGAAGTGAGAAATCTCAAAACTCAGCCACTTAGGCAAACAAGATTTCTCCCTTCGGTCGGAATGACTTTGAGCGCAAACGATAGCCGTGCGAAGTATAATATGAAAGTTGCATTGTGGGGTTATTTTTGATAGGGGAAGGAGGCTGTATGCTGGTCTGAAAAGATGTGCAGAAGTTATTTTGTTATCGAATCGCACCCGAAGGAGCTCACCTTGTCTAAGTCTTCCTTCTTGCGCATAGTTTGGGCGCTTCTGCTTTGCTGTGCCCTCTGGGCATGCGCAGGGAGAAAGGTAGATATGGCGCAGCTTGAAAGCGTTCCTCCACGGCCGCCTCCGGCGGTTGCCCAGCCCGCCAAGGTGAAGCCCCCGCCTCCCAAGGGGCCGCCGTCACTGGTACTGAGAGAGCGTGTCATAACCGAAGACGAGATCCTGAAGTTGGTTGAAAAGGACCCCAAACAGACCCGTTACACATTTGAAGAGATCCTCGCGCGCATCAACAAGAAAGACCGCCGATACATCGCTGAGGACATCAAGCAAAAGCGTCTGCTGAAGGTCCCTGTCGATTTCGATGCCTACCGGACCTGGTCGCCTCTGCCCAAGACCCTGCCGGGTGGAACGGAGCCGCCTAAGCTCATTCTGGTGGTCAAGGACATTCCCTTCACCGGATGGTACGATAACGGCAGACTGAAGGGCGATTCCCTGACCTGCGTGGGCAAGCAAGCGGGATGGACGGAGAGCGGCATCTACAAAGTATTGGACAAAGCCGAGGACAAGTATTCCAATCTCTACACGAACGTCTACGGGGAACCGGCCTGGATGCCCATGGCCCTGAGAATCTATGGCCCGGTCTGGATTCATGCGGGCGATGTAGTGGGGCCATACTGTTCCCACGGCTGCATCAACCTGCCTCCCGATTCGGCTGAAAAGCTCTACGAATGGGCAAAAATCGGCTACCCGGTTATTGTCACCGACTCCCTTGGTTCTTTGAACCGTGATTTGAGCAGGCTTTTCCTGCCTCCGCCAAAGGAGCCCTTCACCTACGGTCCTTCGACCAATTAGAGATGGACTCATTGCACTCACAAGAGAATGACTGATAACAGGCGATCGCTTATGAATTCAAACAGAGGTTTTTACTGCAACCCCACGGGACGCCGCGTCCCCCGAGTCGACAAATGCATACTTTGGGACCCGCAGATCGTCTCATCTCTCCTTCCCTGCGTCGTCTCCCCATCGCCGCACCCAATCCCCGGCGCAAAGGGGGTTGTCCGCTCTATGGTCTGGCTCGTGATTCTCCTCAGTCTGTCCTCGTGTTCCTGGTTTGGATCCAGACAAATTGTGGTTCCGCCAAGTAAAACCGTCGAGGCGCCGCCCCCCGCGGACTGCAGTCGGCCCTACTGTCAGGTAAACCTCAATACTCCGCTCTGGGGCCTTTCGAACCCCATCCTCTACGTCCAGAAGGCGGAAAGAAGACTCCTTCTCGTCGACAACAAGGTCCTCATTCGCGATTACCCGGTCGCTCTCGGGTTCCAACCGAGGGGAGACAAGTATATGAGAGGGGACGGGAGGACGCCGGAGGGAGACTTTTTTGTCTGTGTTAAAAACCCGTCCAGTAAGTATTACAAAGGCTTGGGAATCAATTACCCTTCCCCCAAACATGCCGAAGAGGCCCTGCTCGTCGGTGCAATCTCCAACGAGGAATATGTGAGAATCCTCCGGCGCAATGAAAAGGGAACCCTGCCGCCGGACAACACTCGCCTGGGAGGAGACATTTTCATTCACGGCGGGGGCGCCGGAGCGGACTGGACCCTGGGATGCGTGGCGCTCAGCAACAGCGACATCGCGGAACTGTACG
>JGI20214J51650_10000922_pt1 | contig 18519 bp, 16 predicted proteins | sample WetSurMetagenome_FD_51650 | JGI IMG/M metagenome (IMG submission 51650) | reverse complement strand
TGATCAAGAGAGTAACATTACAAATTTGCGTAACCGTTCACGTGGAATTAAAGATGAAGTTCGTGTTGCGGTTGCTTTAAATCTTTTAACCGAAGAAGGATTGCCTCACTTTCATAGATTAATTGCACAATATCTTGGTGATAAAAGCTTTTGGTTTAAATGGAACAATATGTGGACTGCAGAAGAAGACAGACACGGTGCGATTATTAGAGACTACGTTCGTGATGCGCGCTTATTTAGTTTCCGTGAAGTTGAATTGATGCAGTTTCATTATATTGAAAGCGGTTTTAATCCTGATTGGGATAAAGATCCCTACAAAGTTTTTGTTTACACAACTCTGCAGGAAAGAGCGACACAAGTTTCACATAAAAACACTGGCAAGCTTGCTGGACAAGATGATCCTTTGTTAAATGGTATTTTAAGCAATATAGCTGCTGATGAAGCTAAACATTATTCTTTTTACAGAAATGTTTTTAAAGAAGTTCTTATTCTCGATCCAAACAGAGCCATGCTTTCTGCGGCGGATATAATGCCGGCTATTGATATGCCCGGAATATCAATGCCGAACTTTCGTGATATGGCTGATGTAATCAGAAGAGTTGGGATTTACGGACCGCGAGATTATAAAAAGATTGTTGAGGAAGCAATTAAGTTTTGGGAAATTGAATTGATAACAGGCTTGAATGACATCGCACAAAAAGCTCAGGAAAAAATTCTTTCTATTCCAAAACGATTAGAAAAAGTTGCTGAGTATATTGAGAAAAGAACTGAATCAAAAACTTTTTCATTTGATTTTATTTATAACAGAATTTTGGTGTTTGAGTAAGCAGTAACTTTGATTTCTAAAATAGAAATCGAGTTTGGCAATGGTTATTAAATGTTCAACTTAATGAATATGATGATAACGGAATTGCAAGTTCACACAAAAGTAAAATTTAGCCTATGAGGATCGAATGTTAAAAAATAATGCAGATATTAAAAGTCTTATTTACATATTAATCACCACAGCACTATTTATTATTCAATGGCAATGGATTGGTGTAAATTCATTTATCTACACCTGGTATTTATTTATGTCGGTTGCCGTTTCCGTAATGACACATAATCACAATCACCTTCCGATGTGGAAATCTAAAACACTAAACACATTTACCGACTGGTGGTTAACCGTGTTTTATGGTTTTCCTATTTTTGCATGGATTCCTACGCATAATAAAAATCACCATCGTTATAATAATCGCGCGGGAGATGATTCCATTACCTACAGAGTTAGTGAAAGAAATAATTTTCTTACTCTTATTTCATACCCCACGATAAGTGGTTATTATCAACAAAAGGCAATATTTGGATACCTGAAAGATTTAAAAGCAAACAATAAGGAGAAATACTGGTTATGCATTTCTCAGTACGTTATACTTTTTTTGTGGATAGCAGCAGCTTTCTTAATAGATTGGCAGAAAGCATTTTTATTCGTAATCATACCTCAGCAGGTGTCTCTCTTCAGCGTTTTGATATTCAATTACGTCCAGCATGTTCATGCAAATGAAGAATCTGAGTGGGATCATTCCAGAAACTTTACCGGCTTCCTGAATTTTATGCTTTTCAATAACGGCTATCATACAATTCATCATCACAAAGCAGGACTTCACTGGGATAAAGTTCCCGAAGCACACAAAGAAATTGAAGATAACATAAATCCCATTCTTATGGAGAGAAGTTTTTGGTGGTACATACTAAGGAGTTATATAATATCCATTTTCATTCCTAAGTTCAGAACAAATTCAATGAGATTGGAACGGATTAGAAAAGAAGAAATGATTCGCGATAATGTGAAAGTTGATATAGAAAAATTACAACCCGATGTATTGGTGTCTTGATTATTTCTTTTGCAAATATTGCATCACCAAAGAGTTCAGGAAAAACAATTTGACAAAACTTCTATCACTTTAACTCGTTAATATTTTTCAGGTATTAATGTTTGATCACTAACCGGTGGTCTAACATATCCCTTGTTTTTTTGTCTTTCGGGAAGTTCAATTTTCTCGGGTTCAATATTTTGATAAGGGATACATTCAAGCAAATGACTTATACAATTTAGTCTCGATCTTTTTTTATCATCTGAATTTACCACATACCAGGGAGCTTGTTTTATATCTGTGTGAGCAAACATCTCATCTTTTGCTTTTGAATATTCCACCCATTTACTGCGTGATTCCAAATCCATCGGGCTAATTTTCCAGCGCTTTACTCTATTATCTATTCTTTCCTTAAATCTTTTTTCTTGTTCTTCATCAGAAACAGAAAACCAATATTTAATAAGAATAATGCCTGACCGAATAATCATCCTCTCAAACTCAGGACACGATCTTAAAAATTCTCTGTTTCATCCTCAGTACAAAAACCCATTACACGTTCAACGCCTGCTCTGTTGTACCAGCTTCTATCAAATAATACCATTTCTCCCGCCGCTGGAAGGTATGCAGCATATCTTTGAAAATACCATTGTGACTTTTCTCTTTCTGTTGGTACACCTAAAGCAACAACACGACAAATTCTTGGATTAAGAGTTTGTGTAATTCTTTTTATTACTCCTCCTTTGCCTGCGGCATCTCTTCCTTCAAAAAGAACGACAACTTTTAATTCTTTTTCTTTAACCCAGCGCTGCAATTTAACAAGTTCGATCTGGAGTTTTTGTAATTCTTTATTATAAAACTTATTCTTTAATTTTTTTTTGTTCGATACCTTAACATCTTCATCAGCTTTTTTAAGTTTATCAACTGATTTGTTTTCGTCCTTTTTAACATTTGTTTCAACTTGCTTTTTAGACATTTTGCTATCTCCGAAAATAAATAAACACAACACTAACCGTTTTGAAAGTTTAATTTAATAAATAATCGATTGGAAATGTATATAGTTTAATGAAGTGCTGTTTTTACAGGATTTCAGGAGAAATTAAGGATTCTTCAGAGTGACCGATCTATCCTACAAAGAATAATCAGTTAGACTTGATACGACAACTTTTTTTAATTAAACAGTTCTAGAATACTTCGCTGTTTCTTCTTTTCGTTCGATTTGATTACTTCAAGTAGACCATCAATACTAAATATATATATTCTTATTTGAGTAACAAGTTCTGTAATTGTTTTTTACTTGGTAAGTAAAGCTTGTATTCTCATGCAAATATCTGATCATTTTTTTCCGGGAGTGTATATTCAACCACAGCCTTATTGGTTTGCTTGCAAAGAACTAATCCAACCGTCTTATTTTCTTCTTTTGTTTTAATTTCACGATCATAAAAATTTACATACATCTGCATCTGACCAATATCCTGGTGTTCTACTTCCCCAATCTTCAAATCAATTAATACAAAACATTTTAGGATTCTGTTATAAAAAACTAAATCGATATAAAAATTTTCACCATCAAAAGATATTCTTTGCTGTCTGCTCTGAAATAGAAATCCCTTGCCCAGTTCTAAAAGAAAATTTTCTAATTTATTAATTAATGCAGTTTCCAATTCTGTTTCTGTATAAACTGCTTCTTCTTTTAATCCTAAGAATTCCAGAATGTACGGTTCCTTAAGCATATCAATCGGCTTGGTGACTATTTGCCCTTTTGTGCTTAGTTCTTTTACTTTCTTTTTATTCTTGCTTAATGCGATTCTTTCATACAATGAAGAATTATACTGTCTTTGAAGTTCACGTACCGACCAGTTATTGTTGGTGGTTTCTATCTCATAAAAATTTCGTTCATCTTCATTTTCTATTTTGATCAAGAAAGTGTAATGCGTCCAGCTTAGTCGAAACAATTCACCAAATTGCATTATGATCGGTTTTGTTTTTATTGTTTCATTAGATTCATAAAACTTTGCTTCATGAATTAAGGATATAGTATTGTTCGATTTCGAAATCGATGATTTCGTTTTCTCTAATTGCGAAATCAGTTATTTCGTTTTTGAAAATGTTAAATAAAACTTTCTCATCAGTTCTAAGTTGCGTTTTGTATATCCTCTTCCAAAATATTTACTTAATCTTTTTGATAAAGTCTTGAGAGTATTTTCCGCGTACTTTGCTCTTTCACTACCTTGTTGATCGTTTTCAACAATCATTCTGCCTATATGATAGTTTGTAAATACAAGCGTAGTATTAACATTTTGAACAACATAGCTTTTCGCTTCGTCTATAAGCTGTTTTATGTCGTTATATAATAATTTATCTTTTTTCATTTTTGTATGATATAAAATTAAACTGTTCTCGAGTACTTCGCCTTATCTTCTTTTCGCTCAATATATCCATCAAAATTTATTGCAATGTTACGGATAAGCATTCTTCCCATATTCTTAACTTTTATTCTGCTATCAGAAATTTCAACAAGATCGTCGGCTTCCATTTCTTTTAAGTTGTTTAATCCCCACGTAAAATACTTTTTAAAATCTATTTTAAATTGATCTTCAATCTTTTTGAAATCTAACTCAAAATCACACATTAGTTTCATTATCACTTCTCTGCGTAAATGATCATCTTCTGTTAATTGATATCCTTTTGCGGTAGGAAGTTTTTCATCATCCAAAGTTGAGTAATACTCTTTTTCGGTTTTATAATTCTGTGCATAAACATTTTTAAGCTGGGAAATAGAAGTTATACCCATTGCATAAAGATCTGCTCCCGCATTTGTACTGTAACCCTGAAAGTTGCGATAAAGTTTTTTCTCTCTCATAGCTATTGAAAGTTCATCATCAGGTTTTGCAAAGTGATCCATACCAATAAATTCATAACCTGCATTAACAAGTTTTTCAATTGTCATTTTTAAAATTTCAAGTTTGATCTCAGCAGCAGGAATATCTTCTGGGTGAATTAGCGCCATATGTTTTTTCATCCATGGAACATGTGCATAATTGAAAACAGCGATTCGATCCGGAGAAATATCAATTATGTGGTCAACAGTATTTGCAAATCCTTCAACGGTTTGAAAAGGTAAACCGTAAATCAAATCCAGGTTAATACTTTGATAACCAAGTTCTCTTATCCATTGAACAGCTTGTCTTGTTATGTCTTCGGGTTGAATCCTGTTTACAGCTTTTTGAACTTTTTCATCAAAATCCTGAACACCCATACTAATTCTATTAAAACCGTTGTTACGTAAAGCTTCAAGATGTTCTTTGGTAAGTTCGCGTGGATCAATCTCACAACTTATTTCAGCATTATCTTTAAAGCTAAATGATTGATTGATGTAAGAAGCCAGCTCGTTTATTTCATCAGGATTCAAATGCGTTGGCGTTCCTCCGCCCCAATGATGCTGTGCAACTTTTCTATCCGTTAATAAATAAGTCCTTGTAAGATCAATTTCTTTCTTTAGATACTTTAAATACTCTTTAATTCTATCTCTGTTTCGGGTGATAATCATATTACAGCCGCAGAAATAACAAAGCGTATCACAGTAAGGAAGATGGAAGTAAAGCGATAAATCGGGAAGATTTTCTCCGTAATTAGTCTTTACAATTTCATTCAGATAATCTTCGTGTGTAAACACTTCATTAAACTGTGGAGCAGTTGGATAGCTTGTATAGCGTGGTCCTGGCTTATCGTACTTTTTAAATTTTGTTAAATCTATTTCAAACATTTACACTCCTTAAATTCACTTACCACTAAGACACTAAGAACACAAAGTTTCACTAAGTGTTTCTAATTGCTCTTAGTGTCTAAGTGGTGAAATATTTTGCTTTCTTCTTTTACATATTGCACAAGTGCTTTAACATTTTCTGGGTCGATATCGGGTAAAACACCATGACCAAGATTAAATACATGCCCGTTACCTTTGCCAAAAGAATTTAATACATTTTTTACTTCTTTTTTAATATAGCTTTTATCAGCATACAAAACAGTTGGATCAAGATTCCCCTGGAGTGCAACTTTATCCCCAACTTCTTTTCTTACTTTACCAAGATCCATTGTCCAATCAAGACCAAGAACATTGGCACCAATGCCGGCCAGCTTATTAAGATTATAATGTACACCTTTAGCAAAGAAAATTACCGGCTCATCTTTTCTCTTTATCTGCGAGATTATCTTTTCAACGTATCGTAAAGAAAATTCTTCAAAATCTTTTTGTGAAAGTATTCCGCCCCAGGTATCAAATATCTGAACAGCATTACAACCAGCTTCTATCTTTACAGAAAGATAATTAGCAATAGTATCTGAAAGTTTTACTAGGATTGAATGAGCAAGTTTTGGTTCGTTATAAATAAGTTTTTTAACTTCAGCAAAATTCTTTGAACCCTTACCTTCAACCATATAAGTAAGAAGCGTCCAGGGTGAACCACTAAATCCAATTAACGGAACACGATTATTCAAATTCTTTTTTGTTAGCGCAACAGCATCTAAAACATATTTCAATTCTTTTGTTGGATCAATATCTTTCAACTTCTTTGCATCATCAGTTTTACGAATTGGGTTTGGAAAAACGGGACCTTTGCCTTCATTCATTTCAAGATGCATCCCCATTGCCTCTGGAATTACAAGAATATCAGAAAAAAGAATCGCAGCATCAACTCCAATTATATCAACAGGTTGAATTGTAACTTCAGCAGCTAATTCGGGAGTTTTGCACATCGTTAAAAAATCTGCTTTAGCTCGAATGGCTCTGTATTCAGGTAAATATCTTCCAGCCTGTCGCATTATCCAAATCGGTGTACGTTCAACATTTTGTCTTTTACAAGCTCTAAGAAGCAAATCATTTTTAAGTTCGCTCAAATTGTTCTCCGTTATTTTTCTGATTTTCCATAGAATTCAATCATTTTATTTGCTAACCCTTTAATTGTAAATTCATCGGGCATAATGCTTACTTTAACTTTACTGTTTTCAATTGCAGATTTTGTTGTCGGGCCGATTGCCGCAACATCATAGTTTTTAAAAAATGAAACAGGATTATCAATATTCATTATAAGTAAAAAGTTTTCAAAGGTTGATGGACTTGTAAAAATAAAAACATCTGGCTTGGTTGAATTAAGTTTTTCAGAGTTATGCAGTATTGATTCCTTTGAGGGAAGCGATACATTATAAACTGGCACAGTAACTATTTTAGCTCCAAGTTCTTCTAATCCTTTGGGTAAGTCTTCTCTTCCAATTGCAGAGCGTGGAATGAAAACAAGTTTGTCTTTTAAATCATATTTAGATAATTCATCAACAACACCTTCACCAGAAAATTTCTTTGGCACAATATCAACCTTGATATCATTTTCTTCGCATAATGATTTTGTTTTATTTCCGACAGCCACAACTTTTATATTTCCAAAATCAATTTGCTTGTTTAACTCATTACAGCGTTTAATAAACATTGTTACGGCGTGTGCAGAAGTGAAAACTATAAAATCAATTTTTTGTGATGACAAAATCAATTCATCAAACTTATCCCAATTATTTGGGGGAACAATCTCCAACGTAGGAAATACTATTACATCAGCACCAAGTTCGCTAAATATCGCTGCAGACTCTTTTGATTGTTCAATCGTTCGTGTTAGTACAATAGTTTTATTTTTTAATGGTCTAACTTTGTTATTACTAAATCCTGAATACAAACCATGAAGGATAAAATCAAAAAGTTTTTCACGTTCTTCCATTAGCTTATCACCATCATACTTATTCTCAACACCGCGTTTAACTGCGCCAAATATACTTCCAAGCACAAGCTTAACTGTAAAACTTTCATCAACATCGCGAAATTGATTCTCTCTTTTACCTCGATATATAACATCACTCAAAATTGATTTTAGTTCATCAGTCATTCCACGAAGTTCATCACAAAATTCATTCTGTGCATTCATATATTCTCTCTGATACATCAAAAAGAAATTCTGATATTTCATCATAAACATATAAAGATGAATCACATAAGTATGAAGCGAATCAATTATGCTAGTCTCAGATGCAATTTTATTTTTTAAGGATGTGTTTAGATTCTCGAGCTTTGAACTCATTATTGTAAAATATAATTCTTCCTTCGAACTGAAATAGTTATACACAGTTCCCTTAGCAACATCAGTTAGGCGTGCCACATCATCCATCATTACTTCGTGATAATTCTTTTTTGAAAAAAGTTCAGCAGCAACTTCAAGCATTCGCTCGCGTTTTCTTTCTTTGCGCTTTATTTTTTCTTCCTTAACGATCATCTCTAGTTAATCTTCCAACTATCTTTACTTAAAACCGAAGAGTTATTTGCATCAATAATAATTTTTTCACCTTCTGCACGAGTATTGTATTCGTTTTTACTTTCTTTGGTTGTGGCGATAATTTCCCAAACATACTTATTGTATTTACTGTTCCATACAAAATCAACTTTCCAATCTTTAATCCCTTTGGATAGACTGTTTTCAGTTGCAATTTGTTTTGCGATTTTTTCATCAACAACGAAATCACAATCCATTAGGCTTGCATTGCAATCCGGGATTCCAACTACTTCATATTGTTTTAGAACATTCCCTACACTATCAACATTAAATCGGATTACCTCATCAACAAAAGATTTTTGGGGCATATAAAATTTGTAAACCATCAAATAATTTGGTGGGATATGTTTTGATTGAGAAAAATCCACTGTAATATATTTTTTAAAGAAGTCGTCACCAGTTTTAGAAATGATAAATTGATCTGTTTTTTTCAATATATCTAATGGAATTTGTGTTTCTTCCTTTTCGCTGCATGGAACACAGTGGCAGCCATTCATGAATACAGAAAACGACAGGATTATTATAACAATTTGAATGAATTGAAATATTATAAATGATTTGTTTTTCATTTTGTTCTCGTTGTTTGATATACTTCTTTTAAAATTGTTTTTGCGCCAGCATTTAATAAATCCTTTGCAAGTTGTCTTCCAAGTTTTTCTGGATCGTTTTTACTGCCGCGTAATTTTTTACGATACGTTATGGAACCATCTAATGATCCAACAACCGCATCAAGATAAAGTCCGCTGGACTTAACTTCTGCAAAAGCTCCAATTGGAACCTGGCATCCGCCTTCTAATGCGCGAAGCAGAGAACGTTCTGCTATTACTGCCTTGTAAGTCTTATCGTGATGAAGTGATTTAATTATTTCTTCAACTACTATATTGTCTTCGTGAATTTCAATTCCCAATGCGCCCTGTCCAACTGCTGGAAGAATATCTTCTTTGGGTATGAATGAAGAAATATGTTTCTTAAGATTTAATCTTTCAACACCTGCGCGCGCAAGAATTATTGCATCCCATTCTGATTCTAAAAATTTCTGAATTCGTGAAGGAACATTTCCACGCAAATCTAGAACTGTAAGATCAGGACGGAGATGAAGTAATTGAGATCTTCTTCTCAACGAACCGGTTGCAACTACTCCAAATTCTGGTAGTGACTGAATTGTCATCCCTTTTTTTCTTGCAATCAAAACATCTTCCACTTCGTGCCGTTTTGTAACAGCAGTAAGTTTTAGTCCTTCAGGAATTTGGGTTTGCAAATCTTTTAAACTATGAACAGCTAAATCAATTCGTTTTGCTAAGAGTTCAACTTCAAGTTCTTTAGTGAACAGAGATTTGTCTCCAATTTTTGAAAGTGCAACATCAAGAATTTTATCACCTTTAGTTTTGATGATGTTGATTTCAACTCTTACATTTTTATTTTTCTTTTCAATCTCGCGTTTAATATGGTTTGCCTGCCACAAAGCAAGCTCGCTGCCGCGTGAACCGATTACAATTTTTTGTTTCAAGTTATTTCCAATTTTTATAAAAATGTTTTTGCCACCAACCTGCCTGCGATAGGCAGGATCACTAAAACACAAAATATCACAAAAAAGATTAGAGAATTTTGGTGCTTTTAAGCTTTTGTGGCAAGGCTTATTCTTTTTTATTCAATCCAAACAAATCTCTTATAATAGAAATCTTTGCCGCCGTATCTTCTGCTCGTAAATCCGATTCAGATATTTTTCTTAACTCAGTTGTTGGATGGTGAAGGATTTTATTAATAATTCGTTTAGTAATGATTTCTAATTTTTCTTTATCATCTTCAGAAAACTTGTTGATATTCTTTTCAACTTCTTCAGCACGAACGGTTTCAAAATAATCACGCAACGTTTTTATGGTTGGTGCGGCCTCAAGCGAATTATACCATTCAAAGAAATTATCAAGCTCTTCCTGAATTATCTTTTCAACTTTTGGAATCTCTGTTTTTCGTTTACCAAGATTTTGTTCAACAATTATGTTTAACGAATCAATATCATGATAAAAAACATAATCAATCTTTTTAGTTTCAGGATCAATATCTCTTGGAATAGCAATATCCATCAAAACCATAGAAGCATAATTGCGCTTCTTCATCGCATCTTCAACATCTTTTTTAGTCAATATCACTCCTTCAGCACTCGTAGCACTTACAACAATATCAAACTTGTGAAGATGTTCTTTGAAATTAGAAAATGGAAAAACAGCAGTATTTAATTCTGCAGCAAGTTTTTCTGCTTTTTCAAACGACCGGTTTGTTAATGCGAGTCTTCCAATTCCTCTATCGCGCAAATGCTTTGCAGCAATTTCTCCGGTTTCACCAGTACCAATTATGAGTGCAGATTTTTTTTGCAGATTAGAAAATATTTTTTCTACAAGCTGAACGGCAGCATAACTAACCGTTACAGCACCCTCGCTGATTGTTGTTTCATTAATTGCTCGTTTACCAACACGAGTTGCAGCATCCATAACACGACGTATCAAAACTCCGGCAAAGTTCATCTCTTCAGAAATTAAAAACGAATCTTTAACCTGTTTAAAAATCTGGTTGTCACCAATTAGTAATGATTCAATTCCACATGCTACACGGAAAAGATGTTCGATAGATTCACGGGAAATAAAGTGTTGAAAGTTTTCATCCTTGACTTCAAAACTTGATTTGTAATTTTTTATCAGGTTTTCTAAATCTTTTAAACTTGTTTTATCACTCTTTGGAATCGCATAAATCTCGGTTCTGTTGCAAGTGGAAATAATTATTCCCTCTGCAAAAGCATTGTCTTTTGTCTTCTGGATAAACGCACGAATCTCGTCTTCACTTAAATGAAGCGCCTCTCTAAGCTCTACTGGAGCAGTGCGATGATTTATTGATATTCCAAGAAGATTCATATTCTTAATAGAATGAGTGAAAACTTTTTGCTAAAAAATTTGTGAGCATTGTGGATAATATCGCAAGACAAAATCCAATGATTGACAAAATTATTAATTTCTTACCGCGCCACTTACCCATGAATTTATTGATAAGTCCAATTCCATAAAGAATCCAGACAGCAAATGTTCCAATAAGTTTTGGATCAAGAAATGTAATATTTGGAAAAGCTTGGGGCAGCCAAATTATTCCGATGATTATTGTAATTGTTAAAAAAACAAATCCAATAATTGCTGCGATAAAACTCATACGTTCAAGAATTTCTAAACTTGGCAAACGATTAAATATCAAACCAAACTTATTAAGTTTTATTTCGTTGTAAAGGATGAGATACAAAACTCCGTAGACTGCTGAGATTGTAATTCCAGAATATCCAATTAATGCGCTGATAACATGAATGCCAAGTAAGTTATTTCTTAAAACTTCTTTTACTTCTGTAAGATCCTGAATAAATAAAGTTGAAATGACCTGAAAAATTATTGAGATGATAATTATAAATGGCCCGGTGCCGCGAATATCGGTAACAAGTTCTAAAATGAAATATGAAAAACTGATTGCACAAGCGAGCACAGTAAAGATCTCAAAGACATTTGTTATTGGGGGATGATTAAACTCAATCGTTCTTAAAAGAAGGTAAATAAAATGAAAGATCAGTGTGATAAAAAGAAAAACTCGTTTAGAGTTCTCAAACTTTTTGCCGCCTTGTTGAAAATCATAAAAGTAAATCGCGAAAGTTGAGATGTAAAAAAACGGCAACAATATGTTTATTGTATGTATCGATGGAAGCATAATTTAAAGCTTACCTAATTGTTTGACTTACGAGTTCAAAAATATGAAATTGGTTAACAATTACAAGTGACTAATTGGTCTATTTGTCGTTACCAAGGATTATCGGAAGCCCGTCTTTGCCGGATCCAATCACAATTACCTTAGAATTTTGCGAATTTGCAAGCTTTTCAGTAGCTTCAATTCCCTTCCATCTAAGTATTTGATCACTTAACCCCTGACTTACGATAGTTTGAAAATCTGAAATTCCTTTAGCTTCGATTCGTTTTCTATCAGCTTCCTGCCTTTCCTTTTCAAGAATAAATTGCATTCTCTGGCTTTCTTGTTCTGATTTTAGTTTTTCTTCAATTGCATTTTTTAATCCTATTGGTAAAGTAATTTGCCTTAATGGAGTTGAAAGAACAATTGCTTCTTTCATTTCAGGTACTTCAGAAAGTTTAGTTTTTATTTCATTCTCAAGCTTCTCGCGTTCAGCGGTATAAAGTGCTTTTGCTTCATACTTGGTTGTAACTCCACGAACAACTGATCTAAAATTTGGTGTTACAATTTTTTGAAGATACTCTTCGTAATCCCCTGCGGTTTTATAAATCTCATTAACCTTATCCATACTTAAACGGAAGATTAAACTCAGTTCCAGATCAATACTTAATCCCTCCTTCGAAGGAACATTCATACTTTCTTTTAACTCCTGTTTGCGCGTGTCAAACTTAACTACATTAGCAATTGGGTTTACAAAATTTACTCCCGGTTTAAGTGTGTTATCGCTCACCGAGCCAAACATATCAATAACCCCGGCAAACCCTGCTGGTATAACAGTGAAACATTGTGCAAAAGCAATTACAATTGCAACAACCATTCCTATAAATGAAAAAGTTGTTTGTGATTTTATATTGTATTTCTTTGCATTTTTATAAATGAAAAAAGCTGCAATGGCTGCGATAAGTGCTACGATAAAAAGCATTTTATTTCTCCTAAGATTTGTTATTCGTTAATTAAAATATACCATTCAAGGCTATGAATTGAAAGTGTGGGGAGTAAATGAAGTCCCAATTAAAAGTTGATGTTCACTTAGAATTGACTAATTAATTATAGTCTTAACAAGTTCTAATTTTTGCGGCTTCGTTTTAGAAATCTTTATCGCGTCTAAAATTCTTTTCTTTGCGTTATCAATTCCAGTTTTAGAATCGGAAAACAATTCCGCAAGGACAACACCTTTATTAATAGTACCACCAATTTTGTAACTAAATATTATTCCTGCTTTCGGATCAATTTTATCATCCTTGGTTTTTCTTCCTGCACCAAGATCTATTGCAGACATTCCAAGTTCATAAGTGTTTACTTCGGATAAATATCCGGCAGAGTTTGATTTTATAACTTCTTTAAATTTTGATTTAGGATATTTTCCCGGGTGTAGGATAAACTCAGTTTTGCCATTTTGTGCTTTTACAATCTCAACAAATTTATCAAATGCTTTTCCTGATTTTAAAATTCTTATTGCTTCTTCAATTCCTTCATCTAATGACTTTGCCTTTTTGCCAAGATAGATCATAGCTCCAGCAAGAATTAGGGATAACTCGGTTAAATCATTTTTCTTTCCATCACGCAAAACCTGTATCGATTCAGAAACTTCCAACCAGTTGCCAATATAATTACCAAGTGGTTGATTCATATCTGTTACGAAACCAATAACATTTTTATTAAAAGCTTTTGCTGTTTGGATAAGTGAATCAGCAAGCGCAATTGCATCTTCGGTCTTTTGCATAAAAGCGCCGTTGCCGGTTTTAACATCAAGCACAAGCCCATCAATTCCTTCGGCAAGTTTTTTACTCATTATGCTTCCGGTAATTAACGGAATTGATTCAACTGTTGCAGTAACATCACGTAAAGCATAAATAAGTTTATCTGCAGGAGCAATTTCTTTTGTCTGCCCGATTAAAACAGCGCCAGCTTTTTTAAGAACTCTTTTATATTCTGATAGCGTAAGGTCTGTTCTGAAACCTGGAATTGCTTCAAGTTTATCAAGAGTTCCACCAGAATGTCCCAACCCTCTACCGGAAATCATTGGTACTTTGACTCCTGCCACGGCAACAATTGTTGCTATAATTAAAGATGTTTTGTCTCCAACTCCGCCAGTTGAGTGTTTATCTATTTTAATTCCCGGTATTGAATTAAGATTTAAAACTTTTCCGCTGTAAAGCATCGCTTCAGTAAGCGAAGAGGTTTCCTCTTTACTCATTCCATTAAAGTAAACTGCCATTAAAAATGCAGAAAACTGGTAATCGGGAATTCTATTTTTTGCGTAGCTATTAATAAGGTATAAAATTTCTTCTTTGGTAAGATCTTCTTTATTCCTTTTTTTTCGGATAAGTTCAACTGTATTCATAAATAAAAAATAGTTGTTGGAAAATATTTGTTGAAAACATTAATTATTATGAGACTATAATCAAAACTAATATAATCACAATCAAACTGCATTTGATTGCCCTCTATCATTTAGTTATTTTTATCTTCCAAATTCATTATGGAGTTATCAAGAGTTTATGCAATTTAAAAGAAGAACACATACTTGCGGTGAACTGCGCGAAAAAAACATTGGAGAAAATGTAGTCTTAAACGGCTGGGTTGATAGAAGAAGAGATCTTGGAGGTGTAATTTTTATTGAAATTCGTGATAGATACGGTATTACACAAGTTGTATTTGAACCAACATTTAATGAACAAGCTCACACCGCAGCAAAAGATTTAAGAAATGAGTATGTAATTTCGGTTGAAGGCGTTGTAAGAAAACGTCCAGCCGATACTGATAATCCTGATCTTCCAACAGGTCACATTGATGTGATGGTTAATAGTTTAACAGTTTTAAATGAAGCTGAAACACCGCCATTTGCAATTAAAGATGATATTGAAACTCACGAGGACCTTAGATTAAAGTATAGATATTTGGATTTAAGAAGACCAAAACTTCAAAAGAGCCTGATTTTAAGACATAAAATGGCTCAAATAACCCGCCAATACTTTGATGAAAATGGATTTGTTGAAGTTGAAACTCCTGTTCTGATGAAGAGCACTCCGGAAGGTGCTCGTGATTTTCTCGTTCCAAGCAGAATGCACAAAGGCAAGTTTTATGCACTTCCACAATCACCACAAACTTATAAGCAAATTCTTATGGTTGCCGGGATGGATAGATATTTTCAGATAGTTAAATGTTTTAGAGATGAAGATTTGCGCGCCGATAGACAATTAGAGTTTACGCAAATAGATGTTGAAATGTCTTTCATCGATCAGGAAGATATTTTTACAATTGTAGAAGGATTAATGAAACGCTTCTTCAAACAAGTTGTGAACCGTGAACTGCAGACTCCTTTGCCAAGATTATCTTTTGATGAAGCAATGGAAAAATATGGAAGCGATAAACCTGATTTACGGTTTAATTTAGAGATGAAAAAAATTAATAATGTTTTTTCTAATACAGAATTTAAAGTATTTAAAGATATAATAGATACGGGCGGAGTAGTTACAGGATTGTTGGCTCCTGACTGTGGTGATTATACTCGTAATCAACTTGATGTTCTTACGGATTTTGTAAAAGGACATGGCGCTAAGGGATTAATTTGGATTCGAGTTAAAGATGGAGAACTTGAATCACCAACAATGAAATTCTTTAGTGATGAAGAAAAACATAATTTAACAAACTCACTTAATGCAAAACCCGGAGATTTAATTTTTATCCTATCTGGACCAAAATTAAAAACTCTTAATACAATGGGCACATTAAGATTAGAAATGGCAAAAAGATTAAACCTTATTAAACAAGATTCCGATCCTAAATTACTTTGGGTTACTGATTTCCCTTTATTCGAATGGGACGAAGAAACCGGTAGATTTTACGCAATGCATCACCCATTTACCTCTCCAAGGATAGAAGATATTCCATTAATGGAGTCAGACCCTGGCAAAGTTAAAGCACGCGCCTATGATTTAGTTTTAAATGGAAATGAGATTGCTGGTGGAAGTATAAGAATCCATAATTCCGAATTACAAGCGAAAATGTTTAAATCTCTTGGAATTTCTGATGAGGAAGCCCAGCATAAGTTTGGCTTTTTAATGAATGCATTTAAATATGGGGCACCACCACACGGCGGAATTGCTTTTGGCTTTGATAGAATGGCAATGATATTTGCAGGAGAGCAATCTATACGAGATGTGATCGCATTTCCCAAAACTGCCAGTGCAGTTTCCTTAATGGATGATTCACCGTCACTAGTTGCAGAGGATCAGTTAAAGGAACTTTATATAAAAATAAGATAATTATTTATTTTTATTACATTTAAATGATAATAAAATTTATTGATTGGCAATAATTACCTGTAATTGTTGCCATAAATTTTATTAAAGCTGCTATTAGCATATTATTTGTCAACAAATAAATTCTTTTCTTATAATATATTTAATATCGGTTGATTTGTTTGATTTTACGTCAATACTCGGTTATTCAGATACGGAAAATATTACTCTTTCGGTAAAATATACAGGTAAAAACAGTATGTTCTTGATGTCTTTTAGTAAATTGTCCATTTTTTAAGCTAATTTCATAATTTCGCCGCCATTTTTGAAAATTCAATCATAAGTCTATTCTTCAACTGATCAGCTCAATCAATTTAGCCCACTTTTTCTTACATTTCTAAAATTATAATTTGTTTTACAAGTCATTCTACATAAGAATTTTAAATACCTACCATTGGCACGAGAAATGTTTAGTGTAGACCAGAAATGGAAATAGTTCGTAAAGAAATTCATTAAATAACTTTCATCAACAAATTATAGGAGACTCACAATGGGTCAACAACAACTTCTCTTAATCGTTCTCGGCGTTATCATAGTTGGAATCGCCGTAGTAGTTGGTATTAACTTATTCAACGCAAATGCAGAAGAATCTGCAAAAGACACAATAGCCTCTGAAGCTACTAACTTAGGTGCTATGTGTTTACAATATTTTAAAAAACCTCTAGCTTTAGGTGGTGGTGGTAATTCATTTGCAGGCTTTGTAACTCCTCCAGCATTAGCTACTACAACTTCAGGAACTTATGTTGTTACACCAAACGGTGCTGTTGATTGTGAAATTGTAGGAACACCTAACGCAACGAGTGGTTATTCTTGGACAGTTACCGTTACGGTTACTGCAGCAGGTGTGTACTCAACAGTTATTGGATAATTCTTGGGACAAAAATAATTGGATCTTGAAGATCATTGGGCTGAGGTTTTATAATCTCAGCCCTTTTCATATATTTAAAAGTACATTAAAAATTAAATTTGTGGTTTAATCATGATAGAGTACAAATTCACTGCTCAGAAACTTAATGGGCAAACTATTTCTGGAACATTAACCGCTGATACTTCCTCCGAAGGCAAGAAAAAAATCCATCGGCTTGCAGAAAAAAATCAATTAAAACTAGTAACTGTTGAAAAAAAATCTACCTTCCTTTACAAAGCACAAAAGGGAAATGATAAGCCAATACGTGGAGAACAAAAAGCTTTTAATAAAAAAGAAGTTGAAGATGCCTTGGCGCGACTAGGCTATAAAGTAGTTTCGTTAAATAGAAAACTTATAGACTTTCAGGCAAAGCCACCCGTAGCGGAAATTGTTACTTTTGTAAAAATCAGTGCAGAGCTTCTTGAACAAAAATTGGCTTATGGTGAAATTTTGACTCTTCTTATCAATGATACTCAGAATCAAGCTCTTAAAAACACCTTAAAGGAAATTAATAACGAACTAAAAAAGGGAGCCGACAGTCAGGCAACTTTTCTAAAATACCAGGATGTTTTTGGAAAGTTTACTGCCTATATGCTCGGGTTAGCTTCCAAAAGCGGTAATATGACAGAAATTTATCGAGCCACTGCTAAATTTTTGGAGAGACGACAAGAATTTAAAAAAAATATGCGTAGCGCATTAATTACTCCAATGGTAACGGTATTCGTTTTATTTTTAGCTGTACTCTTTTATGTTGGATATATATTTCCTGAAACTGCAAAACTATTTGTTAGATTTGGTGTAGAGCTACCACCAATGACAGCATTTACTTTAAAGATCAGTGACTTTTTAATGGAGAACCCATATCTGGTGGCAGCTTTTTGTATAATACCACCAATAGCTTTTTGGCAATTTTCAAGAACGGAAAAGGGGAAATATCTAATTGATCAATATGTTCTGAAACTTCCGATAATGGGTTCACTTATTCATAAAACTCTGATTGAAGTATTTTGCCGTGTATTTTATACCCTTTATAGCGGTTCGGCTGAAAGTATTGAGCCAATTAGAATTGCAGCAGAAGCAAGTGGTAATGCCTACTTTGAAGATAAAGTTAAAAATGTGGCGATACCTCTTATGGTTAAGAAAGGAATTGGAGTAACAGATGCCTTTGAAGCATGTGGTGTCTTCACAGAAACAGCGCTTTCAAGATTTCACTCAGGTGAAGAAACAGGTACCATAAAAAACACAGCACTTCAATTAGCTAATTATTATGAAACAGAAACCGTGTATAAATTAAAAAACTTGATTGAACTAATTCAGGT
>JGI20214J51650_10000921_pt1 | contig 18521 bp, 14 predicted proteins | sample WetSurMetagenome_FD_51650 | JGI IMG/M metagenome (IMG submission 51650) | reverse complement strand
CTTGTGGCAATGTCACTTGTAATAGGGATACTTGTAGATGACGCCATTGTTGTGCTCGAGAATATCTATCGTCATCTGGAAATGGGAAAAGACAGGGTTAAGGCAACACTTGATGGCCGGTCTGAAATCAGCTATACGGCAGTGGCAATCACTCTTGTGGATGTTGTGGTGTTCCTTCCTATCGGATTGTCAAAGAGTATGATATCACCTATACTGGCGCCATTTGCACTTGTAATTGTCGTCACAACATTGCTGAGTCTGCTTGTCGCCTTTACGGCTGTACCATTGCTTACATCACGACTGGCTAAGATTCAGCACCTTCGTAAAGAGGTTTTAACAGGACGGTTTTTCCTTTGGTTTGAAAAACAAATTGACAGGTTTGCGTCCCTTCTTCATTCTATTCTTATCAAAGCATTCCGCCATAAGGCTATAACCTTCCTTATTGTTACAATAATATTCATCGGAACTATAGCGCTTATTCCTGCGGGTTTTGTAGGATCTGAAATTTTTGGAATGGGTGATGCAGGCGAATTTATAATTCAGATTGAACTTCCAAAAGATGCAACCCTGAAAGAAACAAATATGAAAGTTCTGGAAATTGAGAAATTGCTTCTCTCGAAGCATGAGGTGAAAAATGTCTTTACCACCGTAGGTTCGTCGAGTTCCGGGATTCTTAGCGGAGGTGCTCAAAGTAATGCATATAAAGCAGAGATTAATGTGAAACTTGTTGAAAAGGAATTTCGTGAGGTTTCAGCAAAGATTTATGCAAATCAGATCAAGAATATGCTTAACGCCACAATTGTTGGTGTAAAGGTCAGAACAGTTTTGCTAAACCCCATGATGGGAGGAACTGACGATAGTCCTGTACAGGTGATTATAAAATCAGCAAATCCTGATTCATTAAGAAAATATGCATCGGTTGTAAAAAAACTGATTGAAAAAACTCCTGGTGCAAATGATGTGAATTCATCGCTCGAGGACGGAAACAATGAAATTACAGTTGAAATAAACAAAGACAAGATGTCTGACTTCGGGTTGACACTCTCTGAGGTAGGAATAGTGATGTCAACTGCTTTCAGCGGCAATACCAGCTCAAAGTTCAGAGATGGTTCTTATGAGTATGATATAAATGTTATTTATGATGATTTTAACCGCAGGAATATTTCTGATGTCTCCAATCTGATGTTCGTGAATTCTACAGGCAGGCAGATCAAATTGTCGCAGTTCGCAAATATTAACTTCGGAAATGGCAGTTCCAAACTTGAAAGGTACGACAGAATCTCATCAATTACAGTAGAATCGCAGGTACTGGGTCGTGCTTCGGGGGATGTTGGAGATGATATCAAAAAACAAATATCAGCCATCTCATTTCCTTCTGATGTATCAATAAGCTACGACAGTGATATGAAATTTCAGGATGATGCTTTCGGAAGCCTNGGTTTTGCGTTGCTTACTGCAATCTTCCTTGTTTATCTTATAATGGTGGCATTATATGAATCTTATCTCTATCCGTTTGTGGTGTTATTCTCGATACCGTTGGCAATCATAGGCGCAATACTCGCACTGGCACTGACAAGGGATAACCTTAGTATTTTCAGCATAATGGGTATGATAATGCTTGTCGGGCTGGTTGCCAAAAACGCTATTCTGGTTGTGGACTTTACCAACCATTTGAAAAAATCGGGTTACGGTACAACTCATGCCTTGTTGAGAGCAACGAAAATCAGATTACGCCCTGTGTTGATGACAACAATGTCAATGATAATCGGACTTATGCCAATTGCTTTTGCTTCGGGTGCCGCGTCGGAATGGAAAAACGGTATTGCATGGGTATTAATAGGAGGGCTGACAAGTTCTATGTTACTAACTCTTGTTATTGTCCCTATTGTATATTCTGTTATGGAAAATGCAAAAATAGCAGTAAAAAGACGAGTCTTAGAGAGGAAATAGTAAATTTAAATTTCGATAATTTCACAGATTTAATTATAAATATTTAAATATTATTCTTTTCTCATGCTTGGAATCCTGGTTATAATTTTGATGATCTTCTCTGTTTGTCTTACTGCATTTATATCTTATTTTCTATATTATTTTTTGAAGGGTAAACCAGTAATTATTAATAACAAGGACTTTGATATCAAGGGTAGGATCTATGGTGAAAATGATCATCAGATAAGATCAAAGGCATTACTTTTTGTAACAGGATGGAATCCTGGAACTTTAGCCTTTACTCCGTCAGATTTTTACGCTGGATATCTGGCTGATAAATATAATTATATCTGTCTTACAATAGCTCTCCGAGGGATGGGCAGTGCCGCAGATATAACTAAATTAACTAGATTGGACTTTTTGAATGATGTGATATCTTCTTATGATTTTCTTTCAAACCGGAAGGATGTGGATAAGGAAAGGATCACAATTATTGGTGAAAGTTTTGGAAGTTACCTCGCTTGCATACTTTGTTCCCGCAGAAATGTAAGAAGTTTGGCATTGCGTGTTCCTACAGATTTTCCTGATGAAGGATTTGACAATACTCCTCAAATCCTGTTTGCCGGAAACCTTTCACGTGACTGGAAAATTAATAAGCATTACTACAATGAGAGTCATGCTCTCAATTCTTTGCACAGCTTTAAAGGTTCAGTGCTGATAGTAGCCTCAGAGCATGACGAATATGTACCGTTACAGACAACGCAAAACTATTTATCATCAGTTCAAAACAATGCTGATTATTATTTAATGAAATCCGCTTCACATGCATTAATAAACCCTTTCAGACAGAGAGAATATATTAGAATTCTTACCAGTTGGCTTCTGGAACACTAGCCATAGGTATTATGTTTTCTACGGATTCTGTCGGGCACCCAAAAGTCAATTTTTCTTTAGTATTTTTACATTTTAATTATTAGATCCTTTTATGAAAATAGTAGATACAAAGGGCCAGTTATGTCCTGAGCCATTGATTGCGGCTAAGAGAGCATTAAAAGAATCAGCAGAAGGTGAATCTTTCATCCTGATCACCGATAATAGAACTGCTTTCGAAAACCTTAACCGCTTCCTTAATGACAACAAAGCTATAATCCAAAGTGCTGAATCAGAAGGCGTTTGGACATTCACTGTTACCAAGACAACCGGTGATGTTGTAAGAGCAGAACCTGAAGAATATTGCGACACTACAGTATCCCATTTTGAAAAAGGGAATTATGTCGTAGTTATTTCCTCAGACATGATGGGAGAGGGCGATGAAAAGCTTGGACATCTTCTTATGAGCACTTTTGTTAAGGCGTTGAAAGACACTGACAAGCTGCCTGAAAAAATCCTTTTTTATAATAATGGAGTAAAACTCACGATTAAATCATCACCTGTTATTGACAATCTAAGGGATCTGGAAAAAATGGGCATAGAGCTNCTACTCTGCGGAACCTGCGTGAATTTTTATTCACTTGAATCTGAAGTTGGTGTCGGGTCAATAAGCAACATGTTTGTAATGACTGAGATAATGGCATCAACAGGTAAAGTAATTAAACCCTGAAAAGATAATAATGAAAATTGATCTTCTTCAGATGGTGGAATACGGCGGATGTTCAGCAAAAATATCGCCAAAGCAGCTGGAAGAGATACTCAAATATCTTCCACTTCCCAGGGATCCGAATATTCTGGTTGACATCGATACTCATGATGATGCGGGCGTTTACAGGGTAAATGACGATCTGGCTCTTGTACTTACAACCGACTTCTTTCCTCCTGTTTGCAGCGATCCTTACGAATTCGGTCAGATAGCTGCCGCTAATGCAATCAGCGATGTCTATGCAATGGGAGGAGATCCGGTTCTAGCTCTTAATATCATGATGTTTCCTGCAGCAAAGCTTCCTATGGAGGCTTATGCTGAAATTCTTAAAGGCGGATTCGATAAAGCAACTGAAGCCGGGGTAAGAATAATCGGCGGACACACTATTGATGATTTTCCTCCAAAATACGGACTGGCAGTTGTGGGATATATTCACCCTGAGAAAATAATAACCAATGCAGGCGTCAAAGCAGGCGATTCACTGATCCTTACAAAGCCGCTCGGAACCGGGGTCATAATGGCCGGACACAGGCTCAATATTGCATCTGAGGAAGACCTGGCCGAGGCAAAAAAACTAATGAAGCTGTTAAATAAATCCGGAGCTGATGTTATGAAAAAATATAACATTCGGGGTGCCACAGACATCACCGGATTTGGCCTTGCCGGACATGCTCTGAAAATGGCAAAAGCGAGCGGTGTTTCGATAAAATTAAACATGAGATCAGTGCCTTTTATAGGAAATACTTATACACTGATCGATGAGGGTTGCATACCCGGTGCTGCGTTCAGAAATCTCGACTATGCAGAAAAAGACATTGATTTTGCTTCGGATCTGGATTATAACCTGAAAATGATCGCGTTCGATGCCCAGACTTCCGGAGGTCTTCTCTTTGCGGCTCCTGAAGGACAGATAGAATTAATAATGACCGATTTACATAATGCTGGACTTGAAAATTCAACCGTAATTGGTTATGCTTCAGATCCCAGTGGCAAACTTATAACTCTTGGTAATTAAAAGAATAATTTTGCATTTTGCCTTTGTGTTACTTTGTGTCCCGATAGCTATCGGGATACTTTGTGTACTTTGTGGTTAATCATCCTCATTACTGGTCTTTTTTTTATCCTTCCCATTTACCGGATCTGCATCCATAACCCATATACCTCGTCCGTGTGTCGCAATGATTATCATATTGTCGCGGGGATGAATTGCCAGATCATGGACATAGCAAAACGGAAGGTTCCCCAGAACTTCCCATTTCTTTCCCCCATCCTTACTTACAAAAACGCCTCCGTCGGTTCCGGCATAAAGGATTTCACTGTCAATCGGATCTTCCCTGATGACGTTAACAGGACCGACCGGTATATTGGAGGAAATATCCTGCCACGTGTCTCCAAAATCAGTTGATTTCCAGATATATATTTGATAATCATCATCTCGCCTGCCTGTCTGGGTCATATACACTGTTCCGATATTATAAGCTGATGCGACTATCCGGGAGACAAATTTTTCAGGAATAGCTCCTGTCCTGATTTCTTTCCAGCTTTTGCCCCCGTCTTTTGTTCTCCATAACCGGCCATCATCGGTTCCTGCATATATCAGTCCGAATTTGAGCGGTGATTCATCGAATACAGAAATTGTCTGGTAGTTTATATCGCCTCTTTTTGAAGGGTTATTATATGAAAGGTCGGGACTTATGTATTCCCAGGTGTCACCTTTATCTCTCGACATGAGCAGAAACTGCATTCCATGGTATACAATATCGGGATTATGCTTAGAAAGTATTGTTGGAGCTACCCATTCACCTCTAAGAGGTTCTTCCCCAGGAAATCTGTTGGGAATAAGGTCTTTGATGCTTGCCGGATAATTATCTATCTGTGCCCTGGCAAGTGCTCCGTAAAATGTGCTTGAGTAGATCGTATTATTGTCGGCAGGACTAACCGTGTGAGTGCTTCCCTCTGCACCGAGGGTATGTTTAAAGTCATTCGCAGGCACGTTATCACGCCCGTGCGACAGATCAACCGGTCCATAAAAGCTGTGGTGATCCTGGATGGATCCGAAAACCCTGAATGGTGTGCTGAAGTCGTATGCCACATTATAAAACTGTGCAAGAGGCAGCTCTCTTATCGGATATTTCCAGGTTATGCCCCTGTCATATGAGATTGATAATCCTCCGTCCTCTACGTTCAGAAGGTAATTGGAATTTGCAGGATCTATCCATAAACCGTGATGATCAGCGTGCGGACCGTTTAAAGCTTTAAAAGTTTTGCCGCCATCGGTTGACTGGTTTAGTTCAATTCCCATTGTATAAACAGTATTCTCATCGTTGGGATCAACCCTGATCTGTCCAAAGACCCAGCCATAAGTTGCCGAGAGATTTTCCATGAAGCTTTTCTGCTCAACGGTCAATCCACTCACCTGTTTCCACGTTGCTCCAGCATCATTGCTGCGATAAACAGTTGCTCCCTTAATTATGTCCCTTCTCTGCCGGCCATAAGAATCGAGATCTCCCGGCTTAGCTTTACTGGCAATTTCATAATTATCAATGTAAGCGTATAGCACTTCAGTGTTTGAAGCAGCTATATCGATACCAATTCTTCCTCGTTTATTTGGTTCAGGAAGCCCATCATTGATTTTCTTCCAGCTCTTTCCTCCGTCAGTTGATTTCCATATACCATTGTTCAGGGTTGTTTCGTAAGTGCGCGGGTCGTTCCACTTCAAACGTATTCTTTCCCAGGTGGAACAATAGAGGATATCAGGGTTATCAGGATTGAGTACAAGATCACAGACACCTGTGTTCTGATCTACATAGAGTGATTTTGTCCATGTTTTGCCACCATCTCTTGTCATGAACAGGCCTCTTTCTTCATTTGGTGTCCATTCATGTCCGGTTGCAGCCACATAGACTATATCTGAGTTATGCGGGTTCACCCTTATCCTTCCGATTGTATATGTATTCGCGAGTCCCATAAGATTCCATGAAAGACCGCCATCGGTAGTTTTAAAGACACCGCATCCCGGGTTTGAGCTTCTGAATATGTTAGCCTCGCCTGTGCCCGCCCATACCACATCATGATTCTGAGGATCTATGGCAATATCCCCGATTGAAGCAGTTGGCATATTATCGAATACAGGTTCGAAGGTTGTTCCTTCATTTATTGATTTCCATATTCCTCCAGTTGCAGATCCGATCCAAATAGTGTAATTTCTGCCATGAGGAGAAACAGCTTCGACATCTGTACAGCGTCCGCTGATGTTCTGTGGCCCTATGTATTGCCATTTCAGGTCCCTTAAAGGTGAATTAGCCTTCATCTCAGTTTGTTTTGCAAACAGGGCAGCCTTTTGTTTTCCGTCGGAAAGCGGACCTTTTACCTGCCCTGTAATATAAATAGAACAAAACAGCAGTAAAACTGCAGCAAAAGTTTTTGTTTTATAGTTATCCATTTTTTATTCTATTAATTATTTTCTCAGAGTCCAAAAAGCTATTCAATTCTTCATATTTCATGTAACAAGTTTATTAAAATTTACTGTCACAATTTCAATTCTTCTTCTGATTTAATTTACCCCCTTCCCATCCTTCCCCCACAGGGGAAGGTGTGGATTTTCTTTTCCCCCTTGGGGGAAACTGAAAGGGGGTTCAATTTTAAAAAGAGGATAATAAATTTGTTACCAAAATTATGAACTATAACATAGCTATCGGTACACTGTGATTTTTTATTTTTCCAGATTATTTCTCTCAATCAAAAATAGTCTCAAATACAGTTGAATTTTTAGCATCGAAACACATTTTTATCTGCTGCTGGTTATTCCTTTCGAAGGAAAGTTCAGGTAATGCTTCCTGACTGAAGAAGCCCGATCCATGAGTTTCCGTATTCTCCTTAAAGCTATATTCAACCAGCTCACATTCAACAAATATTTTATAAATAGTGTAGGGGAAATTATGATTATTATGCTTGTTCCCAAGGTGAATTGCGATTATTCTTTTCGGTTTCACTACTGCTCCTGCTTCTTCAAAGCACTCTTTTACAGCAGATTCACTTACCGAAGAATTTACATCCGCCCAGCCGCCTGGAAGTGACCATTTCCCATCCACCTTCTCATTAACCATCAGGATTTTATTCTCACTGAATACAGCAGCCCTTACATCAACCTTTGGCGTCTGATAGCCTGTCTCGGAAGCAAACAGGTCCCTTATCTTTTCATGATTGATTTCAGTATACTCATGCAGGATCTCAACTGAAAGATCTCTGATTTGCTGGTACCTGTCAAGGTCGTACTGATTCTCTCCGAAAGTTAGTCCCGCCTGTGCGATTGACTGAAGATCCGAAGCCCATTTAAGCCATTTATTAACCATTAGGATATTATTTAAAACTGAAGATATTGATATTTAAAAATGTAACAAAAACTTAACAATATTAAAATTATTATTTCTCTGATCCTTGATACTTTTGAATAACAAACCTGAGGCAAAGTATTATATTGAATTTTAATCAAATGACTTTTCTTATTATAGTAATTACACTGGTACTCATATTTGATTTTATTAATGGGTTTCACGACTCGGCTAATTCAATTGCCACGGTTGTTTCAACAAAGGTCTTATCTCCTATTGCGGCAGTGGGGCTGGCTGCAACATTCAATTTCCTGGCCTTTCTTATTTTCCCTTTAAAGGTAGCAACAACGATTGGTAAGGGTGTAATAAATCCTGAAATAATTACACTTAATTTAATTGCAGCCGCAATCGTTGCTGCTATAACGTGGAACCTTATCACATGGTGGCTGGGACTGCCTTCAAGTTCTTCTCACACGCTGGTTGGAGGTCTGGTTGGCGCTGCTATTGCAGGCAGTGGGTTGAATTCAGTCATTTACTCAGGAGTAATGAAAATTGTAATCTTCATAGTGGTTGCTCCTTTAATTGGAATGGTATTGTCATTTATTATCTCAGTAATTGTAATGCATATTGTAAAAAAGCGAAGCCCGTCAGATGTTGACAAATGGTTCCGTCGTTTTCAGCTTTTATCAGCTTCCGCATTCAGCCTTGGCCATGGGGGGAACGATGCACAAAAATCAATGGGAATTATCTGGGTTGCGCTTATCGCGACCAATCAGGTTGCTAAAAATGCACCAATTGATTTGTGGATAGTTCTTTCCTGTCATACTGCAATTGCTCTTGGCACTCTTTTCGGAGGATGGCGCATTGTAAAAACAATGGGACAGAGGATTACGAAACTTAAGCCTTTTGAGGGGTTTTGTGCTGAGACAGCTGGAGCTTTGACACTTTTTGGCGCCACTCATTTTGGTATTCCTGTCAGTACGACACATACTATAACCGGTTCAATTATTGGTGTCGGAGCTACAAAAGGAGTTTCTGCTGTAAAATGGGGAGTAACAACAAAGATTTTCTGGGCATGGATACTTACAATTCCGATATCTGCTATGATAGGTGGTTTAGTTTATATGCTTCTCAATGCAATATTGTAGTGCCACAATTCTGATTTGAAAGTATCGGTTTCTAAGCTTTAATTCTCTTTCCCTCTGTAAATAGCTTTCTTATTTTAAAATAAACCAGGTATAGTTTTTGAGGTTTAAATTACTGACAATAAAATAATAAGAAAGAAAAGTAACTTCTTATCTTTATATTAATCTACGATCGTTCATACTTTCAACTATTTCTTTGAAGTTCTAAACCGTATAATTTATTCAGCAAATCAGGATGAACCCGGATATTTCAATAACAGAAATGACTGAAAAGACAGCTCTTGCTCCGGAATTTAGTCAGGAGCCATTAATAAAGTTAAAAGAAAGCGTATATGCTTCTCTTGAAACATATTCCAACATTCATCGTGGCAGCGGACATAAGTCAGCAGTATCTACATACTTATACGAGCAAGCCAGAAAAATAGTGCTTGAACAACTTGGGCTCAAAAAAAGCAGATATCAGGTCATCTTTTGTAACCTGAGAATGGCAGAGAGGCTCAGGGCAATACTTAATCCTACAAGCCTAAAGATCATTACTTCCGGAGATATCGGTCTGTCACTCGGCGTGTGGGCTGTGGCTGTGAAGAAAAACGCATTGCCTAAGGGTGACCCTTTCCAGTCAGGAGGAGGTACCACCCGACTCGTATCAACCTCCTGGATCGTTTGGGCAAAGACACCCGATAAGTTTGAAGCGGGAACGCCATCCATCATTAATATTATTGCATTTGCCAGAGCGCTGCAACTCATCAGGGTTTATGGAACAGGTACTTTCAATAATAATTTGAAAGGAACTCTCACGGCGAATGAGATTTTATACAATGATAAGCTGGGTCAATTCTCAGGTAATGAACTCCTGGATGAGTTCAGAAAATCAGAAATAGGCAGAAATATAAGTGTTCCTACCGTTGAAGGCATTAAACAATTTATAAACCTTGACAATGGAGCCAGTACTCCTGCATTCACTCCTGTATGGGAAGCTGCATGGAATTCATGGCAGCTTTCGGAATCATTAAGGAAGGATATAATAAAAGAAGCAAAATCAATCTGTTCAGATTTTCTTGGTGCACCGGCGGACAGCTATGATTTCATCTTTACATCCAATACCACCGAAGCAGTTAACCTGGCTGCTGAAAGCCTTGGCATGGAGCCCGATAAGGAAATTGAACCGGTTGTTATCAATACCATTCTTGAACATAATTCCAACGATCTGCCATGGAGAATGATCCCCGGTATTTCACATATCCGTCTGGAAACAGATGCTGAAGGTTTTCTGGATTTAAATAAGCTTGATATCCTGCTCAGTGAGTATAACCAGAAATTTATTCACGGGGAAAAAAGAATCAGAATCCTTGCATTATCAGGCGCTTCTAATGTTCTTGGCACATTTAATGATCTTTCTGAGATAAGCAGAATTGTCCACAGGTACGGAGTCCGCCTTCTTGTTGACGGTGCGCAGCTAATAGCCCATCGGAAAGTCGATGTTGAAGAATATGGTATCGATTACCTTGCCTTCTCCGCCCATAAAGCTTATGCCCCATTCGGAAGCGGATTACTGGTTGTCAGAAGAGGAATACTGAATTTTGATCCTTCTGAATTACAACTGATACAATCATCCGGTGAGGAGAATATAAGCGGAATTGCTGCAATGAGCAAATCTCTTCTGATCTTAAACCGGATCGGTCTCGATCTGATCCAAAAGGAGGAGCAAGCTCTTACTTCAAAGGCATTAAGGGGACTTTCATCCATTGAAGGTCTTAAAGTGTATGGAATAACTGATCCTGATTCTCCGAAAATCAGGCATAGAGGCGGAGTAATTGCATTTAATTTTACGAAGATATTTTCGCATGTTGTGGCAAAAGAACTTGCCGACCGCGGAGGTATTGGTGTCAGATTCGGCTGTCACTGTGCTCATGTGCTGGTAAAGTGGCTGCTGAATGTTCCACCATGGCTTGAAAAATTCCAAAAAGTCATGGTGACTGTATTCCCTGCCGTTCAGTTGCCAGGTGTAGCAAGAATAAGCCTTGGTATCGAGAACAGCGAATCTGATGTCGATTCATTGATAGATGAGCTACGCAAAATAAAAAATGAAAATGAAAAGAATCAGAAACCTGAACCTGGAAATGTTGTCCTGATCTCAAAGAAAGATTTCAGAAAACAAATGGATAAATATATTGCAGCAGCTGCCAGCAGGGTTTATTCTTAATGAGATAATATGGCATAGATTTTGTGCGATATAAATCACTGACCAATAACCTCTCACAATGAAAAAGACCTGGTTTTTTGCCTGTTTAATTTTAATTATACTTACATCGTGTGAAAAGAATTCAATTGTTTCAGATGAAACCCTTTTCATAAAAGATAATGGTATAGGATACAGGTTCAGCGACTTTGAGATTTATGACTCATCGACACATATTTTTTATTTCAGAAACAGCCATCCCGAGTTTTTGACTGAAAAAGTATCGAAATTTTCGTTGATGGCTTATGGAAATGAGATTTACAGTGGTATTTTCCGGCCTCCTTATTCTTCATCATTGCCTGTAGGCCCATATATCGATTCATATATGTCTTTGTATCAGGACTACGCATTCAGGGTAAATTTCATGTCGGTGGATAATAAACCGGAGGACCTGAGAAACCATCCTGTTATTATCCAGGCTATGAAGGACCACAATTTGTTGCACTCTGGGTTGGCGCTCGTAATTAATTCTGTTGAGAGAATCGGTACTCAGCTTATTTTAAAATTTACGGTAACAAACAACGACATCAATAATCTCCTGATAATTGATCCTGAAAAGACTGGCCCCGCTCTCTTTCACTATTTTACCAATGGGCTATATTTAAGAGATCTTAGTAACAATGAAGTTTTCTCAGAGGGGATATCGCCGCAAACCCCGGATCCGTGGGATAGCTGGAATATCAACTGGTTGTCGCAGTTAAAAGCCGGGGAGTCGAAACAATTCACAATAAATTATACTGTGAAATCAATTCTTATTCCGGGAGAATATAGGGCATCTTTTCAGTTCCCTGGATTAGAATTTCAGATATCGGAGGAACAGCTGTACCGGCCTGAAGGAAGGATATGGCTCGGGAATATTGAGGCAGCTAAAAAGATCCTGATCCAGTAAGAAACAATTCAGCAGTGCAACTAAAATATTCCGGATCAGGATCAAAAAGGCCCTGATCCGGAATAGTATCCGGATTCTTACAGATGTTGAGTAAAACTGCTAGAATTTAATAATAGCTCCGATAGTCAGATTTCCAACATTCAGAATATTTCCTGTACCAGCTCCGACATTCAGACTTGAAGAAGTAGCTTTATCGGAACCCGATTTGGAAATAGAATAATTATATCCGGCACTTAAAAATCCAAGAGAGGTCTCGAGGGAAATCTTCTCGGTAATGTCGTACGACATACCCGGGAAGATATTAAAATACAGGTTGGTATTTTTCGGACCGTCATTGGTGGTACCTCCGACTGTTGCTTTGGAGCTGCCTAATGACGCTCCTATATTTGCCTGACCAAATATTGAAAATTTCCCCGTTTTAAACGCGTAATAGCGTAGAAACGGGCTGACCCCTGTGGTAGTGGAGACAGATTCAGTTTCCAGTGATCCATGAGTCTTTGAATCTGTATATTCAAAATTCAATCCAACACCGATAGCAACCTTTTCAGAAACAAATCTGCCAATTGTCGGTGTTATATTCACTCCAAAAGTTGTTGGTCCCTGGGATGTTGAGGATCCGTCACTGGTTTTATTCCCGGAAGCATTTATCCTGAAACTTCCACCGACAAACGTCTGCGCGCTCAATCCTGCACAGAGGAAAGAAAACAAGGCTATTAAAATAATTCTGGATGCTTTCATATTTGGTTAGGTTAAAAATATTTTGTTTAACAAATTTATAATTTTAATGGCTTCTTAAATTACTTCAGTTAAAATTAGACAGTGACAGGTCTCATGGTTAAGGAGTTGCTGATACGATTATTCTAAGGACAATGAGCATGTAATGGCATGTGATTGCATTACGTTAAAGGTAATAATTTTATTTTATCTGAATAATGCCTATTTTGTATAGTGAAATAATTAAATGAAAAGTAAATAAAACACTTCATACCGGATCATTGTTAATATGAACCTGTCATAAAATATTTAAAAGATGAAAAGAAACATGATCATTTTAGTTATACTCTTCTGCTCATTTTTCAGAGGTGGAGCGCAGAGTCAGCCGCTGACCACATCGTGGTTTACCGTAAAAGAAGTATCTCCAAAGGTTTGGGCTATTGATGATCGGAAAGCAGTGAATATTTATCTTGTTGAAGGAAGCGACAGTGCTATGGTAATAGATACAGGGATGGGAGTGGCGGATCTTCTTGCCCAGGTAATGAAGTTAACTTCAAAACCGCTTATTGTTGTAAATACGCATGGACATCCTGATCACGCCGGCGCAAATTATCAGTTTGATAAAATATATATTCATGCAGCAGATTCAGTCGATGCACGGGCATGTAACCTCAAAGCTTCAAGGGAGAGTGCTGCAAAAAATATGCTCCGGGGAGCTGTTCCTGATGATATAGATCTGTTTAAAGGCAGGGAGAATCATTTCAGATTTATTGGTGTAAGAAATGGTCATATTTTCAATCTTGGTAACAGGCAAATTGAGGTTATTGAAACTCCTGGCCATACTCCGGGATCTATATGCCTGCTCGATAAGGAAAACAGACTTCTTTTCACAGGTGATAATGATAATACACTTGTTTGGCTTTTTCTTCCGAATTGTTCACCTCTTTCGGTTTATTATAAGACACTTCAGTCTCTTTCAAGACGTATTGGTGAGTACAATACTCTCTATCCTGGTCATGGAGTACCTGAGAAAAGCGACTTCATCATGGAACAGGTGGAGTGTGTTAAATCTATTCTGGATCACACCTGTGCTTCTGAACCATACGATACTTTTGCAGGGAAAGCCCGGATCTGTAAGTACAAGAGCGCTTCAGTAGCATTCAATCCTGATAATCTGTAACAGGTTAATTGCTTAAAAGACCCGATTTGCTGGTAATGATTTTTCATGTCAGCTCGAATGGAACATCCTTTAAAGCGTTTGTGAAAGCAAGCGATGGTTCAGAATCGTCTAAAAGGCTCTGATAGATATTTATAAGTTTTAGCCTGATGAGGTCTTTATCAAACTGACTGAGTAACTGTTTTGAAATTTCCAGGCCAGCCTGATAAAATTCTTTGTCAAAGATCATCCTTTTTGTAAGACTGATAAACTCATCCTTACCGGATGCCTTTAAGTATGGATTCTCATATAGAGCCCTGTACTCACTGATATCCCTGTAAATTACCGGCATTCCACATGCGGCAGCTTCAATGGGAGCGAGCGGGCAATTTTCCTGGAAAGACGGAAAAAGCATCAGATCAGCAGCAGCATAGATACAGGGCATATCTTCCAGATCAATATTGCCTGCATATATAAAATTTTCACCTGCTTTGCTCATTTTTTCATTTATTCTATTAATTCCTTCAGTAAGGTTGCCGAATGGCCTTCCGCCTGCCCAGACAAATTTAACATCGGGTATAGCTTCTGAGATATTCAGGAAATCATCAACCCCTTTCCTTCCTATTAACTGTCCTGCTCCAAGTACAATAAATTCAGTATTATTTACTCCCAGCATCCTCCTGCCTTTTTCCCTGTTTTCAGCTGTTCTTTTCCATGTATCAATATGAACAGGATTATAAATGCATACAATTTTTGTCCGTGCTCCGGTATCCCTGATCGCCTTTTCAACCATTGGAGAGATTGCTATACAGATATCTGCATAGGAATAGACTATTTTTAATCCTAACCTGATTGCGGGCATGAAAAGTTGCCAGAGTGGGAGTGATCCTTTTATTGAATCAGGAATCACGTGAGCAGTAAAGACTCTTCTTCCTTTATACTTTCTTCCTTTCCAGATATAATAAAGCCCATATGTGTGGCCATGAAAAACATCTCCGGTTCCTTCATCATTTACTACAACTTCAACGTCGTCTTTTTGTTTCAGTAATTCAATATGATCAAGAAATGCAGTATGCACCCCGGTGGCTTGCATAAAAAATTGAGTTTCAGATATTACATGTATTTTCATATAGCGTTTATTTTTTTTGCAAATAAGGTCTGTTATAGCTGACTGTTCAGGCATTTATCTGTGATACCGGCACTTACTCTGCTTTTTCCCCTGCTTACAGAATAATTGGCAATAATGAAAATAAGAATGATCAAGATCAATATCGAAGGCATTATATATTTATAGTTGTCGAGTTGGGTAACAAACTGATCCCACGAAGGACCGATCATATAACCTAAGGTTGTGTAGAAAGCTGCCCATGTCAGCGCTGAACCGATCGCAACAGGCAGAAATAAATTTGACCTTATGCCAAGGAGTCCGGCTATAACAGAAGCATAACCTCTTGTGAATGGTGTTAGCCTGAAAAGAAATATAGAGAATCCGCCGCCTTTTGAGATCCTTTTGTTGAGACTGGTTAACATCTTTTCAGATATGGGTAGCCATTTTGGTTTTTTTCTGAGAATTGCAGCTCCCGCATAAAAAAACAGAAAATAGAGAATGCAGGTTCCTGTAACATCAGCACTCACAGCTGTAAGAATCAGAAAGGGGATGAATAGAAATCCTTTATAAGCCATATATCCTGAAAACATAAGAAGAAGCTCATTAGGAAACGGGTTTGGCATTCCTGTCTCCTGTAGAAAAATCAAGACAAAAATTGCCAGGTATCCATATTTTGTTATATAATAAACTAATTCTTCAGGCATGGTAAAAATCTGAAATTGTTGAATATATTCCCATCATTTTTCAAAATATACTGTATGTATATGAGGGCTGAAAACTATTCAGCAAATGAAAAAAAATATAAAATCAATTCATACCTAAAAGAGTCCGTTTCAAACAATTTATTTTTCTTTTAACAGCTATGTATCAATAATTTAATAATTACTTAATCTGAATCAGGTTATGATATTATCTTATTCCTCAATACAGTATTCCTGATTGCAACTTTTATGCTTTTCAACCGTTAATGATTATTTATTAACAACTTTTTAACATTATATTTTATCTGATTGGCAAAAATATTGTGATTTTTGCGCTCGATATTTTTATTTCTTTAAAATGATATGTGATGAGAGATTGGTATAAGAAGTTAAATATAACTGCGTTCAGTGAGTCAAATATTAAATGGTCGACCTGGATATTATTTGTTTTTGCTTTTGTTGATGCCTCCTTTTTCCCTCTGCCCGTATCAACATCCTTCCTTTTGCTTATACTCTTTGACAGCACCCGTTCCTTCAGGTATGTAATAGTTACTACGTTAGGAACATTTGCAGGAGCTTTTGCCGGCTATCTTGTCGGTTCTTTTGTATTAGCCAACCCGAATGCTGGTTCTTCCGATTTTCTGCAATTTCTTTTTAATCATGTACCGGGATTTACAGAAGGGGCATATCACAGGATGCAGGCTCTGTTTTCAGGCAGTGGCTTCTGGATTTTATTCGGTGCATCATTTACTCCTATCCCATTTGGTTTATTTTCCCTGGCGGCTGGTGCTTTTCAGATTAATATCCTGAGTTTCATTATTGCAACTATAGTCAGCCAGTTCCTGAAATTCTTCCTGCTGGCTTATATTGCTATTAAAGTTGGTCCTGAAATTAAGATGATTTTTAAAGTAAATCTCAAGCCTATCCTTATAATAGCCTCGGTTTGTATTGCAATAGCATTTTTGGTCACCCGGGCTGTATAGCAGATCAAAGCGTTTCCCTGTATTATATTTTACTTAGCATATAAGCAGGGATACCAGCGTCAGTAACATTTTTTTAATTATCCCGGTGCTTATCTTATTCATTCTTTAACAGCCATGTAACAACTGTGGAATAGTTTTGCAGCATAAATATGTAAAACNATGAACTCCACAATTCAGAATTCACAGAGAAGAAGCATTTCAAAAAATGACTTCATCGAGATTTCACTTACTGTCTTNTTTGTATCCATTATCATTTTTTCCGCAGTNGTATTATTGGGGTTATGAATGATCGGCAGTCATATTGCNTGCAAAGCAAATACCTTTTTTTCTATTTGAACACAGGAGGAGGACATCTGGCTCCTGCGAAAGCAGTTGCAGAAAAGATCAGGTCGAAGCGTAAAACAGATGTGGAAATTCTTCTTGCCGACGGACTTACTGGTTCAAAGCCATTGGTCAGAACCATCATTGAAAATGGATATAAGAGTGCAATAAACAAGGCAGTATGGACCTATGAGTTACTTTATGCCGTACATAAAATCAAAATTGTTGCAAAATTTACGGCATTTCTGGTTTCATACTTCATTAAGCCGGCAGCGGAAAAGCAAATTCTTCTGATCAAACCCGAAAAAATAGTAGTATTTCACTTTTTTCTCATAAAACCAGTTACTGAGATTATTGAGAAACATAATTTGAAAATCCCTGTCGTTATAGTGGTGACTGACCCATTTACTGCCCACCCCATATGGTTCTTGATGAAAAATCAGAAATTTATTGTTTTCAGTGAGATACTTAAAGAGAAATGCATAACTGAGGGAATAGACAGAGATAACTTAAAAGTATTCCCGTTTGTGCTTGACCGTAAATTTTCTCATAGGGCAAAGGAAGCAACTGATCAACGGATCCGGAAGAGACTGGGATTCAGCAGGGATTCCAGGATAATTCTCATAATGGGTGGTGGTGATGGAATGCCTCATGGAAAGAAAATAATTAAAAGTATTATAACCAGTAATCTNGATGCTGAAATTGCNGTAGTCTGCGGCAGAAATAAAAAAATGTACGACCATGTCACTGAGCTTCAGAAGAAGTCGGACTTAAATAATATTAAAGTATTTGGTTTNGTCGACTATGTACACTCGCTGATTCATATTTCAGATGTGGTTATAACAAAATGCGGTGCATCAACTTTTATGGAAATCCTTTTGATGGGAAAAGTTCCGCTTATAAATAATTACATATGGGAGCAGGAAAAGGGAAATATGGAGTTTATCTGTAAAGGTAATATGGGGATACTTGAGAAGAATACGAAACGCATTCCGGCAGTTATTAGCAGGCTCTTCAATGATACGGANTTNTACGAATCACTTTCTGGTAATATTAAAAAAGCTTCATTGCGTAATGGAGTGGGGCCTGTCTCAGACTATATTTTAAAACTTAACTAATTTTTGAAAATAATGAATATTCTGGTAATATCAGATTTACATATAGATACAGGTGACACATTCGGTGCTTTTCAATGGGATGAAACGGACTTTATCATGCAGATCGAAAGAATGCGTGATATGTATTCACTCGACAAAATTATTTTCAATGGTGACACCTTTGAGCTGTTGAAATACAGATTTGAAGACATCAGGATGTCCAATCCGATACTAATGAAGTATCTAAGTGATAAGGATTTTGTTTTCATAAA
>JGI20214J51650_10000920_pt1 | contig 18524 bp, 11 predicted proteins | sample WetSurMetagenome_FD_51650 | JGI IMG/M metagenome (IMG submission 51650) | reverse complement strand
TACGCTGTACAAGTTCCCTTGCTTTACGGGCAGCGTGACGCGCCGTGGCAGCAAGTATGACTTTCTGAACGATAACTCTTGCATCTTTCGGGTTTTCTTCGAGGTAATTAGTGAGCATGGTGCTTACAGCCTGGTCAACGGCACCCATAACTTCGGAGTTTCCAAGTTTGGTTTTAGTCTGACCTTCGAACTGAGGTTCAGCTACTTTTACTGAAATAATTGCAGTAAGGCCTTCCCGGAAGTCATCACCGTTAATGTCAAATTTGAGCTTTGTTGTAGCGCCTGAATCCTCTGCATATTTTTTGAGTGTTCGGGTAAGTCCCCTTCGGAATCCGGCGAGGTGAGTGCCACCTTCAATAGTATTGATGTTATTCACGTAAGAATGCACATTCTCAGAAAATGAGTTATTGTACTGAAGTGCTATCTCTACAGGGATATCAGTTTTATCAGATGTGATATGAATGATCTTTTCGATAAGTCTTTCCCTGTTGGCATCCAGATACTCAACAAACTCCTTTAGTCCCTGTTCCGAATGGAACTGTTCAAATCGGGGAGTACCACCATTGCCATCTTCTACAAGTTCACGCTCATCTTTAAGAGTCAGCATGATACCTTTGTTCAGGAAAGCCAGTTCACGTAAACGTCCTGAGAGTATCTCAAAGTTGAATTCTGTAGTCTGAAAAATGGAACCGTCGGGTTTAAAAATAATAGTTGTACCGGATTTATCTGATTTTCCTATTACTTCAACAGGAGTAACTGGTTTTCCTTTTTCATAATTCTGCCTGAAGATCTGTCCTTCGCGTGTAATAACGGCAGAAAGATGTGTAGACAGAGCATTTACGCAGGATACCCCTACTCCATGCAGACCACCTGACACCTTATAAGAGTCTTTATCAAATTTTCCGCCTGCATGTAATACAGTCATTACCACCTCAAGAGCAGATTTCTGTTCTTTTTCCATTATTCCAGTCGGTATCCCTCGTCCATCATCAATAACTGANACGGAACCATCCTTCTGGATAACAACTTCAATCTTTGTACAGAAGCCTGTAAGTGCTTCATCAATTGAGTTATCTATTACTTCATATACAAGATGATGCAAGCCCTTAACCCCAATATCCCCAATGTACATTGCAGGTCTTTTCCTCACAGCCTCAAGACCTTCCAGCACCTGAATATTATCTGCTGAGTAATCCTTACTATCCTGCAATTTCTTACTATCCTGCAATTTTTTTTCTTTTTCGCTCATTTTTCCCCTGTTTTAAGTCAACATTTTCATATATCAATAAGTGTTCTATAGTTAAAAACCAGACAGGGAGACATTTTCTGGATGACTCCTTTTGCTGAAATTTAACTTGTCATTTGGGTAATGAAATCCGGATCGTTTTTTTACTGCTGCCATCTATCAGAACCAACCTCACTTTTCCTGTTATAAATTATTGATATAATGATTATTAATTATCGGCACAAATATACGGATTTTTAATTGTTTTTCCTTAAATTATTGTTAAAAATAATCCACAATTTTGACGAAGAAATTAACAGGAAAAAAGATTAGTGAATGGCCGGAGCCATTCACTATAAATAACTTCTCAGAACTAACCGGTGCTACAAACTATAGGTAAATCCTACCATGAAAAGAAATCCCTGTGTCGGATAGTAAGCCCAATCGTAATAACGATTATTTGAGATATTGTTGAATTTTGTCCAGAAGGAGAGAATCTTCGTATACCTGTATTCGGCACTCAGGTTCATATTGAAATGAGCAGGCATTTCAGGATAAAGCCTTGTATCCGGTGTAGGGGGTGTACCGGGAACATAATCTCCGTTTACGATCATATGCCGTTTACCCTGAGCCGTGATTTCAACTCCTGCTATGATCTTATCCCTTAGGTTATACTTCAGTCCAAAACGGCCATCCCAGTTCGATTTATTCCAGGCATATTGCTGGGTTGAGAGAGTATAGCTGTAAATATTCGCTGCACCTGTAAAAGAAAATTTGTCATTAATAGGGCCTGCCATCTCAGCATGAATATTAAAAAGCTCAACGTCGTCGGTAAGTGCCCTGAAATAGTTTCCTCTGCTGTGAGGAGCAATAGTATCAGCATTCACGACATTAGTGTAAAAAAGCATATTGCTTATGATAGAGTAGGATGCAGATACAAGATAATTTCCACCTATCCCGGTATTTCCTTTCAGCCCTGTAGTGATTATCATATTATGACTGGTGTTAGGCAGCAGGTAGAGACTGTAGTTCCGGAACAGATATGGATTTTCTGAAATGACTTTCAGCGGTTCATTTTTCTCAAGTTTACCGGATAAGCCAACAAAAAAGCCGAGGTATGACGGAACAATACTTAGTCCGAAATCAATATTCGGATAAGCATGAAATTTTGCATTGTCTGTCAGATTTCTATCGAGCAATGCTTCAAACCCCAGCTTGAAATACCAGTTTTCAGAACTCTGTTTAATAAATGGGCTTATGGAAGCGACATATTTTGGGCTTATGTTAAGAAGATCAGGAAGTTTGTAATGATCGTACTTAATTCCTGCCCCAACATAGAATTGGTCGAGTAATTTAGACATAGCTCCTGAAAAACTCACTTTACTTTCATACATGTCTTTCAAACTGGTGAAATAGTCAAAGCCAAGTTTAAAAACGTAAGAAAATTCTGTAGAATCGAGTGTGGTTGACGAAAATGCCGCCTTAGCTCCAATGTTATGGTATGGGAGTCTTATTTCGCTTTTAAGGGGGATTCTATCGATTATATAAGGAGAAAATCCATAGGCATAACGTGTCTTTCCTGTATAATCAATAGATCCTTCGAGAGTGTTCTTTCTGAAGAACCTTCTGCCAAAGAGCGAAGCATCATTATCCATATACCCCGCAAAACCTTTCGTTCCGTTGTCCATGTCAACGTTGCCATTAGTCGAGAAATGTCTCGCATAAAAGCCAATAGCTCCTTTTTTCGAGCGTTCATTTGTAATACTCACCTCAGCAAGAGGTGTAAGGTAATTACCAAGCCCAAGCTTAACAAAACTCTTATACAGCTTTGTGAGGGGATCAGGGAGCAAAGCAGCAGCTTTTATAGGGCTGATTGTATACTCCGGCTGGAAAGGTGTAGTTTTTACATCATAATGAAATACAGGACTCACCTTAGATGTGTCGTTCATATCAGGAAGAAAACTTCTCTTTTTCGAATCGGGAAGCGAGGGTTTATACGGATTATAAAGAGTGACCTCTCTCTTCAGCCCTGTATCCTGTTTCTTTACCTGAGCAGATACCGGCAACATGGAGAAAAATATGAGAACTGATATTATAATATTCCTTTTTGTCATGTCAAGTCAATTTCTGTGATTTCCTACTGTTGCTGAACACCATTTTGCTGATTATCTACCTTATCGGTATTAGGTTTAATCTCATCAAGAGAGCTAAGTTTTGCTTTTACCTCATCAAGAATTCCGTCGTTGTCGACTGCATAGTAATCTTTAAGACTCTGAAGGGTTGCACGTGCCTGGAGTGAATCGCCTTTTTTTATGCTGATATCGGCGAGAAGGAGAAACACCCTTGCCATCCAGTACTGATGAGGCGATTTCTGATCAATAAATTCTGTGATGACCTTTTCAGCCTCAGCCGGCCTGTCCTTCTTATTAAGAAGCTCAGCGACCCTGTATTTCGATTCGGCACCTTCAACACTGGTAACTTCGGAAGCCACTTTTCTGAAATCCCTCAGAGATTCGTCAAAATTATTGAGACTGTAATTAGCTTTGGCACTCATGAAAGTCGCTTCTCTCGATAGCTCCTCGGGTATATTCGCCTGGCTGTTTATTTTCCCTGAGGCAACTATTGTTTTTTGAGCATCTCCTGCCTGATAAGCCGATTTGAGTTCCCCCTTAAGCGCTGTCATTTTGTTTTCATCATTAGATGCTGCTTTCTCAAGCTTTTCATAGTATTCGAGAGAGGCCGGATAGTCTTCCTTGTCGTATAATATAGATGAAGCAGCGATCAGGGATTGTTCAAGAAACTGGTTATTGGGTTTATCTGATACCTCTTCATATAATTTCAGTGCCTCATCTGTATTTCCGGCTGATTTTAAACATTCGGCCAGATAAAACTGCGCATTCTGTCTGAAGCTACCATCTGGGAATTCACTGATATAGTTCTTTAAAACCTCGGTCGCTTTATCATACTTGCCTGTCATGTAAAGATTTTCTCCCGACATATACAGAAGGGAATCTTTCTCTGCCAGATTTATATCACCATAACCATCAAGAGTTTTTACATACGAAAAATATGTATTTACATCATTCATATCCACATATGTGTTCCTGAGTCCGGTCATTGCGTCTCTTGCTTCAGGACTCGATTTATACTTCTCGATGACCTTCTTATATTGTGCGATAGCTTTGTCATTTTCACCGAGATTATAATAGAGAAGCCCAAGCTGGACAATAGACCTGGGGACAAAAGGGCTGCCGTTATAATTGGCGATAATGTTATTGAAATCAGCTTCGCCTTTCTTATAGTCCTCCAGCACGAAATACGCTCTTCCTCTTTCGAAAATAGCATTTGGAATATATGAAGATGACGGGAACTTATCCATCAGTTTTGTCAGAACTTCAACTTTGCCTTTAGTATCATTAGTAAGCCCCAGAGAGAAACCTTTCTGGAACATAGCATAATCAGCATCAAGAGTGCCGTAGTCGATGACTTTGTCATAGTAGCTGATGGCTGACTGATAGCTGGTGGACAGAAAATAGCAATCTGCAATCCTGTTGCGTACATCAGCAAGAACTTCCGGTTTTGAGCGGGAAGCCTCAGATTCAAATGCCTTAAAATTAGTCAGTGCAGCAGGATATTCTTTGAGATTGAAGAATGTATAGCCAAGATTGTATCTAATAAGTGAATGTTCGTCAAGACGTGACACTCCGGGTAATCCCATAAACAGCAGATAATCTTCTTTTGCCTGATCATACCGTCCCATTCTGTAATTAGCCTCACCTCTCCAGTAGATAGCCCTGGCTCTTATCTTCGTATTATATTTTTCAAATTTAAGCGACTTGTCAAACATGGCAGCCGATGATTCAAACTCAAGGTTCCTGAAAAGTTCCAGTCCCCTGAAAAAAGTCACTTTCTGATAAGCCTCCTCCAGTCTGCTGTCCTTGTTCGGTATCTTATCGAGAGAAGCAAGAGCTGCCTTATAGTTCTTTATCTGCATAAAAGTTCCTACAAGGTAATCATAGACCTCCTGTATGCGTTTCGAACCGGGATAGAGATCAATATATTGCTGGAATGCTGCAATTGCTTCACCAAATGGGGCATAAGCAGTTTCGTATGTAAGCTTAGCGAAATTAAAGAGAGCTTCTTCCTTAATCTTTTTGTCATAATCAAGCATTGAAGCCTGTCCGAAGGCCAGCCTGGCCCTGTTCTTGTCTCCCTTCTGGAGATAACAGTCACCAAGAATATTCCAGATATTCTGGCTGAGGACATCGCTTTTCGCTCCTACTTCCAGGAATAGTTTGATGGCTTTATCAATATCTCCTGTTTTATAATAGCAGTAGCCCAGTTCATATTTATCTTCACGTCCGCTTGCCTTTGCCCCTGCTGCATATTTTTCGAGATATGGAAGCGCTTCAGTGTAGTTCTGCTTGTTATAATAAGCGTCTCCGATAAATCTGTACAGTTCAACTGCTCTGGTCTTGCCTGCAGACTTAAGCAGATCAGGAGCCATATTCAGTATTCCGTCATAATCTTTCTGCATATAGAGGATCTGAACAATATAGAATGGAACCACTCCTCCAAATGTCTCATCGTTTTTTAAACGCATAAAACCTTCCATTGCAGTCTGATACATTTTCTGTTCATATGCAATCTGGGAAAAATAATAGATTGCAGGCGGAGTATATTCAGTATCAATATCCTTAATCTCGGAAAACATCAGCAATGCCTTGCTCTGATCCCCCTTAATGTAAAGAGAATAGCCAAACCGGAAAAAGTATTCCGGAAGCTTATCAGGATTAAGCTCCTGTCTGTTAACTGATTCATAATAGGTAGCAGCTTTCCTGTAGTTTTTATTCTGATAGAAATAATCTCCTAGCTCCAGCCTTGCAGCATTTATTCTCGGGCTTTCGGGATGGGTATAAATATAAGTAAGCATCCTGTATTCCGCGTCGGGATTAAACAGTTTCAAAGCGGCAATGGATCTGTAGTACTCTGCATCCGAAACACCTATAAAGTCAGAAGCTCCTGTATTACTGATATACTGATCAAACAATCTGATTGCGGCTGGGTATTTCTCTTTATTGAATAATTCCATTGCCCTGTTGAATTCAGATCCGGTTTCCCTGACCGTAAAAGGCAGCTGAGCTCTTAACCGTGAAACCGGAAGGCACAATAGGAGAAAGAAGAGAAATGCATAATAGATAAATCCGGCTTTGAAATTATTCTCCGTTGTTGCACTTCTTCCCGGATTACGGGAAAATATATTTGATCTTCTGTTCATAACTTATTTTTTTTGGTCTGTCCCTCCCGGCATGAAAAAATTAATTAACTTTAGATGTCAATCATAACCCGCTAATTGTAAGCCACATATAACAATATTCCGATTTTTTGATTAACCGTAAAATTACAACTATTAAACGCCGGGGACGGGCCTTTATTACTGATTTTATCAACATATAAATGTTAATTATCAATTCTTTCTTTATTATTGCACATAAATTCGCCGCGAAATGCAGGAAATTCTTCCACTGGATGTTATTATAGAGCTGACAAACTGTAGTATATGGCAGCAGAATCATCTGGTGCTTTCCGGAGTTAATCTTAGTGTCGGTAAAGGTGAGTTTCTTTATCTTGTTGGCAGGGTAGGAAGCGGGAAGTCGAGTCTGATCAAAACCCTGAATGCCCAGATACCACTAAAGGAAGGGACAGGTCTTGTTGCAGGATATGATCTTTCAAAGATCAGGAATAAAGATGTTCCGTTTCTCCGGAGAAAGATTGGTATTGTATTCCAGGATTTTCAGCTCCTTACTGACAGGACGGTAAATGAAAACCTTGAATTTGTGCTGAAAGCCACCGGGTGGAAGAACAAATCAGAGATGGATAAGCGTATCGGTGAAGTACTGGAAAAAGTCGGACTTGGACTGAAAGGGTACAAAATGCCGCACCAGCTTTCCGGAGGGGAACAACAGCGTGTGGTAATAGGAAGAGCTCTGCTGAACGATCCTGAGATAATTCTTGCTGATGAGCCAACAGGCAATCTTGATCCCGAAACCTCTGAAGGGATACTGAAACTTCTCACAGATATAAGCAAAACAGGCAGGGCAGTTATAGTGGCTACTCACAATTATACACTTCTTAAAAAATTCTCTGCACGAACATTAAAATGCGAGGAAGGAGTTCTGTCGGAAGTTAATAATGATCAGGAGATTGAGCTTCTTTAGAAAGCTTTCTGTATGTATCCGGGAATATAAATCTGAACCAAAACATGCTGATACTGGTTATAAACTTATATCAGATGAATTCATGTTCATTTATCATTTTTAATTATATTTCGAAAAACTTTACATATGAACGTTTTAAATATTTTCGATCACCCTGAGAAAAAACAGAATAAGGAATATTTTGTCCAGCTTGTACGCAGCGCTAAAGCCGATGATAAAATTTATGAGTCGGAGCTTATTCTGCTCCACAGGTTGGGAAAAAAGCTAGGGCTCACTGAACCTGAAATTAATACACTGATAAGAGATACTGATAAAACAGACTATATTCCTCCTTATGAGCTTACAAAAAGGTTTGAACAGGTTTACAATATTGTGAGCATTGCAATGGCAGACGGTAGTATTGATGAGACTGAGATGCGTGTTTTAAAGGGATTCGCATTACGATCAGGATTTTCAGATGATGAGATCCCGGTAATGCTAAATACAATCACTGAAGGTATCAAAGAGGGGAAAAATGAGGAGGATCTTTTTGACATTTACCGAAACAAAATAAGATCGTAAACAGCTGACGGGTGTTTTGAAATTTTGCCGGTTTATTGTTTTATAAGCCTCAGAGGCCATGGCAGCCGGTTCCTGAATAATCTGTAGTAAGGTAATATTTTACAGCCAAATGAATTAAAGAACATCGGACCCTGCGGGTTTGAAGAGTCTGAAAAATCGAGGATAGTTTTGGTTGAAGCATTATTCTTAATGAGCTCATTGACTAAAAAGAAATCTATCGTTTTTTCGCAAGCCTGTGGAGTACAGGCCAGAAAAAGTACAGTTTTCCTTCCCTTAATTTCGATAAAAAATAGTCCTGACTGGAGTTTTTTCCTTGCACCCCTTACGCCGGCGATTTTACCTTTTTTGTTAATAATACAGAAATTAACCAGACTCCTGAGACGTTGATAATCTGCATCTTTTTTCCTGCCAGATTCAGTAATATTATTCTCAGACAGAAGGTTAATTATCTCATCAGGCTTAATATCAGTGACAAGTTCGTATTTATGTTTTGAGGAAGCAATAATGTTACGTTTGCAGCTTTCGGAAAAATTATTGTACAGAGTTTCATAAGATTCTGAAAGATCCAATTCAAGATTGACTTTTTCAAATACACTGAATCCGTTGGCTTCAGTTTTCTGACCGACACAAAGGTCGATATACCTGTAGAAATCGGGCATATACTCGAGAAATTCAGCAATTGCCGAAGAACCAGGTTTATCGGGAGAATAGGCACCAAGCTGCTGAAGGTATCCGGGAGTTGAAATATACCTGAAGCCATAACGGCTAAGGCCAGGGACCGGAAAAACCGAATCATAATCATCATCCACAAGTGCCTGCCAGCCGGGAGCCATTATGTCGAGAAACCAGGAGTAAGCATAGGGCTTTGCATCGGGGGTATTCCTTATACAGTTATCCCACTGTTCCCTGTCGATCTCGTTATTATTATGGTAAACAATCATGGTTTCTGATTTATGAGGGTAAATTCAAAAACTTTTCTCCAGTGTCTCCATTTTTCATCATCAAGCAGGGTTGTATTATGCCAGATGCTGACAAAAAGACCTCCTGCCGATCGCGTTTCATTTATCATTCCGGCAATGATCTCCATTGCACTATCAGGACTCAGTTGTTTATGATTACACAGTGCTGCATCCATGATCTGGAATGGGACGATCCTGAGGTTTGTACGTTTATCATTAATAATATCATAGAAAAAGAATGGCCGGGCAATTCCAGCACGGAAACCGGCTTCATCGGGATAACCCATGGAATAGTCTTCTGAAATTCCTGCAGAAATAGCATTAATATATGAATCAGGCATGAATAATCTCAGGTAATGGAAACGGCTCAGGGATATGTTTTGTCCGATAATTGTACCTAAGCGTTTGGCTTCAGAATTTATAGCTTTGTTCTCACGGCCGGCTAGGAATGAGGGATGAAGGCCGACAGGAAATTTCTCCGCAATTTTAAGAATAAGTTTCCGGTATTCTTCATTTTTCCAGGAGGGATTGTCATCATATTTTGATCTGTCTCCCACCGGGAAAAAGAACTTTGTGTCAGTGTTATTCCTCTCAATGCTGCCGATCATATAATCAAAAACATCAAAAGGGTCCTTTTGTTCTTTGGTAATAACCCGATAGCGGTTATTAACGGATCCGGAAATGCCTTTTTTCTCGTGAATAAGTTCCCCCAGGGACTCGAAAATATTCCTCCCCAGATAGGCAAACGGCTCATCAGTATCAATAGTCATAAGAGCCTTATACTCATTTCTTTTAAATGCAATTGTCGGAAACTTTTTAAGGAAGGCTTTTGCCAGTTCCCTTGACCATAGGTCAATTACGGGGCGGTCAAGAAATCCATTCCTCCCTGCAAGGGATGAAGATGAAGGAAATCTTCCGTATTCATCGCGCTCTGAATCGAGATACTCCTCATAGCGTGTCACCAGGAAAAAGGATGCGCCAAAGATATCGAAAGGAAGATCGCTGCCGGAAGATGTAGGGAAGAATACCGGAAGATTGTTCCAGTCACTTATTGATATATCTTTCTGAGCAATTCCTTTTTCAAACAGAATCCGGTCGGGCGATATCTTAAATGACCCGGAAATGTTATCGGGGGAATAATTAATTACCGGATGCTTGCCCAGCTTTCGTTTATCAGTAATAACTTCCCACGACACTCCAAGTATATCTCCAAGAATTATCTCCGCGATATAGTTCAGTCGTGGGGTATTCTCCGCAGAAAATATTTTCACATATCCCGGAACCATATTTACAAAGTTATGTAATTACTTGTTAATTAATGGTATAAACTTATGGAATTCTCTCATAATTTTTAAGATGACAAAATAATCTTAATTGAATGAATGTTTTATGTGTTCACAGCCACGCCATGGCGTGGCTCTACATTTAATAGCATGCATTACTGTGCACGGCCATGCCATGGCATGGCCCTGATCATCCCAAACTTTTCTAAATGTTGCCATTAGAATAAAAAGACTATCTTTGCGGCCTAATTAACAAGGTGATTTCCACGAAGCGTTATTATCCTTTTTGCCCGGTCTGTAAATGAGTTCATTTCAACAGGGACAACAAATCCTACGCTGAAGGGACCACATCATAAAATTAAATAATGATAAATTTTGAAGAAATGGGATTTACTCCCGGTATCCTGAAAGCGATTCAGGAACTTGGATTTGAGCAGCCTATGCCGGTACAGGAAAAAGTTATTCCTTTAATGCTCAGCGAGGAGGGTGATATTATTGCATTGGCTCAGACAGGAACAGGAAAAACAGCGGCATTCGGACTACCGCTGGTACAGATGACCGACACCGAGTTAACCACAACTCAGGCGCTTATACTTTGTCCGACACGTGAATTATGTATGCAGATTACCGGTGACCTGACAGATTATGCCAGATATACCGGAAAATTAAAGATACTTGCAGTTTATGGTGGAGCCAGCATCGATAATCAGATAAGAGAACTCAAAAAAGGAGTTCATATTATTGTTGCCACTCCGGGCCGGCTTATTGACCTGATCGGACGACGTGCTGCAAAGCTCTCATCTGTCACAACTGTCATCCTCGATGAGGCTGATGAAATGCTTAATATGGGATTTCTCGACAGTATTAATGAAATCCTTGAAGAAGTTCCTGCAGGCAGACGCACCTTATTGTTCTCTGCTACCATGTCGACTGAGATTGCCGGTATAGCACGACGCTATATGGAGAATCCAAAGGAGATAACGATAGGAACAAAAAATGCTTCTGCTGAAAACGTAACGCATGGCTATTACATGGTTCAGGCAAGAGACAAATACAAGGTATTAAAACGAATAGCTGACTCAGAACCAGATATCTATGGTATCATATTCTGCCGTACCAGGAAGGAGACACAGGAGATAGCATCAGGATTGATTGATGACGGATATAATGCAGATGCCCTTCATGGTGATCTTTCACAGGTCCAGCGCGACACTGTAATGCAGAAGTTCAGGGTGAGAAATCTCCAGCTTCTTGTTGCAACAGATGTTGCTGCAAGAGGTCTTGATGTTGATGATCTTACACATGTAATAAATTACAGCCTTCCCGACGACATTGAGGTGTATACCCACAGAAGCGGACGTACAGGCAGAGCAGGTAAAAAAGGTATCTCAATCTCTCTTATAAATGTAAGAGAACAGCATAATCTGAAACAGGTTGAGCGGCTTGTTAAAAAACCTTTTAAGGCGCTTAAAATACCGACAGGAAGTGAAATTTGCGGCAGACAGCTATTCCATTGGATCAAGAAACTGGAAACAGTTGTTACCGAGCACCAGGAGATTGAAAAGTTCCTTCCCGAGATCACAGAGAAATTATCGGGTCTCGACAGGGAAGAACTGCTCAGGAGAGTTGTTTCACTTCAGTTTGACAAGTTTCTCGATGATTACAGATCAGGCGGCGATATTTTGGCCCCGGCTGAACGTGACGATTATGGTTCAAGAGACAGTGGAAAAAAAGGTGCTCGCAGAGAATACCAGGGCAACTTCAAACGTCTCTTTATCAACCTTGGTAAGACTGACGGTTTTTATCCCGAGCAGCTCATCGAGCTGGTAAATAAAAACACTGACAGAAAAATACCTCTTGGAAAGATCGACCTTTTAAAGACATTCTCATTTTTTGAAGTTGAAGCTGAACACGCTGACTACCTCATAAATGCTCTGAATAATTCTAAGTTCAACGACAGAAGAGTAGCAGTGGAAATTGCTACGGAGAAGCCTGAAGGACACAGAGAGGAAGACCGTTCAGGAAGAAAACGTGCAAAATGGTCCGACAGAAAACCTGAAAAAAGGAGAAGCGATGGTGGCGAAAGCAGAAACCGTGACTTCAAAAAGGACAAAAAATACGGCAAAAAAGACAAAAAGAAATACAGCAGGTAATTACCTCTGTTGTTTTACCGGTCAGTACTCCTGACCGGTTCTTTTACTTTTATTGAAAGAAGGATCATCGATACCAGCGCAAGCAAGCCGCCAAAACCAAATGCAACAGTCCCTCCGAATCCCGGGTAGTGTTTGTCGACAACACTATAGATAAACCCGAAGATCAGACTTGCCGGCAGGGCACTCAACCCTATTGAAAAATTATAAAGCCCGAATGCTGTCCCTCTTTTTTCTTCAGTAACCAGATCAGCTACAAAAGCTTTTCCTGCTCCTTCCGTAAAAGCATAAAATAAAGCGTAAACAGCAAATAAAATGAATGTTCCCAAAATCTGAAGTCCGGACGGCAGGAATACAATCAATGCAAAAGCAAAGTACACAAATGAATATATAGCCCATCCTGTATTAATAACAATCTTTCTTCCGATCCTGTCGGAAAGAGCGCCGAGATGAGTAGAAAATGCAACTTTTATGACGTGAAAGAAAGCCCATACAAGCGGCAGAAATAAAATATTAATCACACTCGATTGCGTGGCTGGGTCTCCGAAACCTGAAATCATATGACTGAGAGGTGTAATTTTTTTAACAAGCTCAACCACAGCCCCGCTCTTGTGAATTGCTTCCTGGACCCTGAATAATAAAAAGGCATCCGACGAGTTGCCAAGCGTGAAAAGGATCATTATCATTAAATAATTCCTGAAATTTCTGTCAAAGCTTCTTAGTTTAAGCGGAAACACTTCCTTTCCTGACTCAGGACCGGTTGATTCCTTAACAAAAAATATTATTGTAAGCACAGCCAGCAACCCTGGTATTATTGCCAGTACGAAAGTCCAACGTAGAGCGGATGTCGAATCCCTGATCCCGAAAACAATGAATAAAACAAGAAGTGTAATGATTGCCAGAACAGGTCCAAGGACAGCTCCGACATGATCCATTGCCTGATGAAATCCGTAGGATCGTCCCCTTATGCTTTCATCGACTGAAGAGGCAATAAGGGCATCACGCGGTGAAGAACGAATACCCTTCCCTACCCTGTCGAGCATTCTCACAATAACTATCTGCCAGGCTGAGGTCACCAGTCCTGTAAGCGGACGTATCAGTGACGATAAGGAATATCCGATAAGCACTAATAGTTTTCTTTTCCTTATTTTATCTGATACTACTCCGCTGACAAGGTTAAGCATTGATGCCGTTGATTCTGCAACGCCTTCAATCACACCGAGAAGTATTGCACCTGATCCTAATGCTGCAACAAACACGGGAACAAGAGGATAGATCATTTCTGTAGCAATATCTGTGAAAAGGCTCACAAATCCAAGCATTATGACCACCCGGGGGATCCGTATTTTATTATTGTTGCCGGCCATAGTAAAGATTAAGGTTGAGGTTAAGGTTGAGGTTAAAAAAATAATTATCGCTTTACGTAATCTTCGAAAAGGACTTGCAGAAAGGCTTTGCCTTTTCGCTGTGCCGATTCGGGATTTTTGCCCGTCATTAGCATCGGTGTTTTACTCTTAAGGTCAAACCCGACGGATGAGCTGTCGGTAAGAAAGCCGAAACCTTCATTGTAGGTATAAAAAGCAAACGATTCAGACTGATCTGAAAACAGATCTTTTGCAAAAGGGAAATCCCCTGAAATACCGAGCTGATCGAGAACTGTCTTAGGGATATCTGCCTGTCCCCCAAGCTTCTCAATCCTCAGTCCTTTTGTTTCCACTGCTCCTCCGATCCACAACATTGGTATCCTGAAGACATTCGGTTCATAGTTAGGCATGTCGTTTAGTCTAGCACAATGGTCAGCAACAAGAACTATAAGTGTGTTGTTCCACCATTCGGTTTTTTTTGCCCAGTCGAGAAATGATCCGAGCGACATGTCGGAATAATAAACTGAGTTTTTATACTTTGTCATCATCTCAGAACCTTCAAAGACTGTCTTCATGGGAACATCAAACGGTTCATGACTTGACAGAGTCAGCACAACTTTTAAAAAGGGCTCCTTTACACTTTTCATTGAATCTTCGAGTGTCCGGAAAAGAATATGATCATGTACTCCCCATTTGGAATTGAAGTCGGCCGGATTGAAATTGCTTTTTGTCACAATACTCCTGAATCCTGATCCTACAACAAACGAATTGAAATTTGCAAAATTTATTTCTCCTCCGTACCAGAATGCGCTGTGATAGCCATTCTCAATAAGCAGTTTGACCATGCTCGGCAAGTTCTGAGTTTTCTTCGGCTCCTTAATAATTGACTGAGCAGGCTGTGCAGGATAACCATCGAGGATAGCAGGCATTGCTTTGTCGGTCCTTGTTCCTGAGGCATAAAAATTGGAAAAAAGTATCCCCTCCCGGGCATATCTGTTAATATTTGGCGTCACAAGAGAATCACCGCCAAGAGGTCCGATAAGATATCCGCTGAAGCTCTCCAGAACAATAACCATAATATTGGGTCTGTTTGTATTCAGCACCTTTCTTGTGATCCCCTTTTTTGCTGTCAGGGAATCAACCAGACTTCTGGCAGCCTGCAGATCTCCGAAAACGTATGGATTCTTTACAGGTCGTTGTGCAAAGCCTGAAGATCCCACATTCCATACAGCATTTATTGCGGTATGATTCAGGAACATATTATTGCTGAAATAGACTGCCCCGGCATTAATCGGTGCCACTCCGAAACCGCCCCTGATAGGAATTATCATCGACCCGCACAGTACCAGGTAGAAGAGTACGGCAGGAACCGGATATTTTATCTTCCCGAAACCGCTGAAGAATCTGTCTATTAACCTTTTATAGCAGAAGATAAAAAATGCAGACAGTAAGATTATTGTAAGAATAAAGACGATGATCTTCAGAGTTGAAACAGAAGCCATTGCCTCACCCGGTGTTTTGAGATAAAGCAGCGGAGTGAAGTCCATCCTGAAACCCCAGTATGAATAGAGGTTTGCATCAGCCACAATTATCATAGTCGAAATGACTATGAGAAAATATGTATACCACCTGATTACTATCCGGAGCCAGTTAAGGTTAAATATAAGTCCGGGAATCAGGATAAGGATTGGTAAAACGAGATAATAACCAGTTGTTGAGATATCCAGTTTAAGGCCGTGAAAGAATGTTCCGGCCAGCTCACCCACCGAACAATGGAATGAGGAGCCTGATTCCATAAGTATGAAGAATAACCTGGCAATGAAAAATAATGCCAGCCAGTACACCGAATAAACAAGAAGAGCGAGAAGTCTTTTCTTCATATTTTCAATCAACTTTTTATAACGGAGGAAACATTCTTATTATCATAATAATAAACAATCAACGAAGCAGTTATTATGAACATTCCTGAAATTGTAAGCCATTCGGGATGTTCTTCAGGAATAAGNAGCCAGCTCAGTACTGCGCCTGAAACGGGTGTCAGGAATTTCCACAGATTCAGCTCTGAAACCCTTACGCCGGGTCTCTGTAAGAGTTTGTACCATATTGAAAATGCAGCAGCTGCCATGAAACATAACCAGGATAAGATCAGCCAGTATTCCAGTGGTTTATACCCGGAAGTTCTGACTTCCACGGGAATTGAAATCAGGTAAAGAATTACTCCCCCGAAAAAGAGAGATGAAGAACTGAGCACCATAGGATTCAGCCTGCTGCTTCTGGTTGAGATTATAACGTTGCTGATGCCTGTGGCTATATTCGCGATAATGATCATTAAGATTCCAAGCAGCTCCAGTGCTGTTCCCAGCTTTAAAGCCTGACGCCCTACACTGATCAGTATTACCCCTGAAATTCCGAATAGTATCGTCAGGACCTTTTTCCTGGTAAGCTTATCATCATCATGCATCATAGCTGAAACAACGGCAATGATCAAAGGTTGGGCGCCATAGACAACTGCTCCAAGAGCACCGGGGACAAGATTCAGTCCATGGTAAAACAGAGAATAATTAACAACTATCTGCAGAAAAGTCACCCATGCTATGGTTTTCCGGTTTTCAATTAGCATCTTTAAATAAACACCGGGCTTTACAGTAAATGGGAGAAGGATCAGCCCTGAAATAATAAATCTTATCCCGGAAAAATGAAATGGGGTATCGCATTTTAAGCCAAGTTTTATTGCTGCATAGGCTGTTGACCAGAGCAGGCAGGCAATGATTGCCAAGAAAATAGTGTTTCCTCGATTATTCAATCCGGAAAAATTTAAGCATCAAATATGAGAAAAAAAATCATTTTTTTATCATGCTGCTGTCATGATGAGAACAGATTATTTAATAGTTTTGTCTGTAATTCAACAGGTTAATAGTGACAGTTGCAGAATATATTGCCAATCAGCTATTTAATCAGGGAGTCCGGTATGTATTCGGTATTCCCGGAGGTCCATCCATCCCTTATATGGAGGCATTCCGGTCAGCCGGCATCGAATTCATTCTTACCTCAAATGAGGCTGCAGCAGGGATTATGGCTGATGTTACAGGCAGGCTGACAGGAATTCCAGGCATATGCCATGCCACTTTCGGTCCCGGCGCAACAAATATTACTACAGGCATCGGAGGAGCACTGCTTGACAGGTCGCCGGTAATTGTTTTTACCAGTGAAATGAGTGATAACATGCTCAACCGGACTACCCAGATGAATATTAATCATCAGAAGCTGTTTGAGCCAATAACAAAAGCGACCTACAGGCTGAATACTGATAATATAGTAAATGTAATACAATCGTCTTTCAGGCTATGCAAGGGAGAATATCCCGGTCCTGTTCATATTGGCTTACCAGCTGATATATCAGGGATGACGGTTGAGGATAAGATATCAACCGGTTACATGACAGAAAGTACATATATTCACAATAACCGTGATAAAGTAATATCACTCCTGGAAAATTCACGGCGACCGGTTATTGCAGTGGGGTTGACAGCAGCAAGACTGGGACTCGGTGATGAATTATTATTGCTGCTCGGGATGTACAAAATCCCGGTTATTCTGACACCGATGGCAAAAGGGATCCTGCCTGAGGAGCATCCGTGTTATTCAGGAGTTTTGTTTCATTCTCTCAGCGATTACCTTGAAGACTTATACCAGAAGACCGATCTGATTATTGGTTTAGGCTACGATCCCGTGGAATTCAATTATGAATCGTGGATACCCGATGTCCCTGTTTTACATTTCGATACTAGGGAGACGGATATGCCGGCCGGTCTTAATGCGACTCAGTTTATTGGTCCCTCTGAAGAATGGTTTGAATTATTATATAATCTTAATTCCGGTTCATTGATCTTTGAAGGAAGTCTTATCAAAGGTATACGCGACGAAATGGCATCAGTATTCAATGGATTTACGAGCCATTTTGGCCCTGTGGGTGCACTTAAGGTTCTTCGTGACGAATTGCCTGAAGACACAATTCTTACTGCTGATGTGGGATCTCATCTTCATCTTATAGGACAGTACTGGGATACGTGTGAATCTGGTAAGCTAATAATGACAAACGGATGGTCTTCAATGGGATTTGGCATCCCTGCAGCAATGTCAGCCCAGCTCAACTACCCAGATGCCACTGTGGTTTGTGTCACCGGGGATGGGGGATTTCTTATGATGGCCGGGGAAATAATCACAATGAGAAGATATAATCTTCCTGTAATTGTAGTTGTGTTTTCAGATGGTGAATTGAATCTGATCAAGATAAAACAGTCATGGAAGGAACTTCCGGCATATGGGACACTACTCTACCAGTCTGATCTTTTTGGTGCCGATGAGTTTCTGGGAATTAAGGTTTTAAATGCCGATTCAATTGAAGGAATGAGGACAGCTGTAATTGAAGCCCTTTCAGTTAATGAGCCTGTCATCATAAATGCAGTAATCGACCCGGAAGATTATAAGTGGCTGATAGTGAGAAGATAAATTGAGGTTGAGGCTGAGGTTGAGGTTGCCCCCTTGCCATGGGAAGGCCCCCCTGCCCCCTACCATGTTTTGCCCCCCTGCCCGGGGAAGGCCCCCCTGCCCCCCTAAAGGGGGGTGAATTCCTCAACGCTGACGCGAATTTATAATTATGTGTTCTTGACCACGCCATGGCGTGGCCCATACAAAATCTATTTTATTGATTAGTTTTCTTTAAGTACTGAATAGATACAGCTATCCTTTATGATGCCGTTTTTG
>JGI20214J51650_10000919_pt1 | contig 18537 bp, 21 predicted proteins | sample WetSurMetagenome_FD_51650 | JGI IMG/M metagenome (IMG submission 51650) | reverse complement strand
CCCACAACAACAAAAAGAAAAACAAAAAAGCTTAACCTACTGACAAATAAGGGGGATATTGAAAAAGATCTCCCTAAAGAAGATAAAGAAAACAAAAAAAAGAAAAAGAGGGTTTAGATTTTCTTCTTTGCCACAGCATTTTCCAACGCGACGACACCTGGAAGTTTCTTGCCCATCAGGAACTCGATTAGTGCTCCGCCGGCCGTGCTAATGTACCCAATCTTCTTTGACACGCCGTACTCTTCGATTGCCGCGATGGTGTTTCCGCCGCCTGCGAGACTGAAGGCTTTGCTGTTCGCGATGGCTGTGAAGACGCCTTTGGTGCCGTAGTTGAATTCCTTGTTCTCGTACACACCCATTGGTCCGCTCACGACTATCGCTTTGGCTGAGGCGATGATTTTGCCGAATTTGTCCACGGTTTTCTTGCCGATGTCAAATATGCTTAGCTCCGTCGGAAGCATACTAACCATGATTTCCTTACGTTTGCCGCCATCGTCCAACGCAACGTCTTCGGGCAACACAACTTTATCCGGGTACTTAGACAGTAGCTCTTTGATTCCCGGCATGAACTGCGTCAACTCCTTCTTGGCGAGGAAATCCATGGTTTTCTTGCCCAAATCCACGCCCTTCGCCGCCAAAAACAACTGTGAAGTCACGCCGCCAACGAGCACGAAATCCGCGATTTTGCTGTCCAGAACGTACTTGCTGATTTCCAACGCGTCGTCTGCTTTTGCGCCGCCCATAACGTAAACACACGGGTGCTCAGGCTGTTCGAGTGCTCGGCTTAGCGATTTGAGTTCCCGCTCCATGATTCTGCCCGCTGCGGAAGGAAGCACCGCAGTGAAGCCGACCATGCTTGCATGCCCACGGTGCGCTGCCGCAAACGCATCGTTCACGAACAGGTCCGCCAAGGGCGCAAGGTTCTTAACCAGATCCGTCTTCGCCGCTTCATCAACTGTCTTGGTTTTGGTTTCTTGGTCCCAGCTGCGCACGTTCTCCAAAACAAGGATTTCGCCACCTTTGAGGGCTTTGATGGCTGTTTTGGCTTTGTCGCCGAAGACATCGTTCACGTATTTAACTGGGCATTTTAGGATTTTGCCCAGGATTTCCGCGTGCTGTTTTAGCGGGGTGTAATCTGGGTCGCCTTTTCTGCCCTGGTGCGCGAGGATTACGGTTTTAGCGCCTTTCTCGGCAAGTTCTTTTATTGTGGTTTCGGCGTGGGCTTTGATGCGTACGTCGCTGGTAACGTTTTTGGTTGCCGGGTCGATTTCACTGTTGAAGTCGACTCGAACCAGAACAACTTTGTCTTTAACTTGGAAGTCATCTATCGTCTTGTATTTTGCCATATTCTCTCACTTGTCCCCATACTCAGGTTTGGTGTCTAACTGAAAAAAGAAAAAGATAGGTTGGATTTTTAAGGTTTTAGATTCGGAGCTTTTACAAGCCTGCTTTCTTGCCGACCATTTCGATGAAATCAACCATGCGGTTGCTGAAGCCCCATTCGTTGTCGTACCACGCAAAGACTTTCACGAAGTTGCTCTTCTCGCCCATAACCATGGTTAGTTTGGCGTCGAAGACTGCGCTGTAAGCACTGTGCAAAACGTCGGTGCTAACAATTTCGTCTTCGGTGTACTCCAAGATGCCCTTGAGTGAGCCTGCTGCGGCTTTCTTCATGGCGGCATTGATGTCTTCTTTCGTGACGTCTTTGCCGAGAACTGCGGACAAGTCAACGATGGATACGTCTGGTGTGGGTACGCGTAGGGAGTAACCATTCATTTTTCCACTGCAACTTGGCAGAACTAAGCCGATTGCTTTTGCTGCGCCCGTGCTTGTTGGAATTATGTTTATGGCTGCCGCACGTGCTCTGCGTGGGTCTTTGTGGACAAGGTCTTGAACTTTCTGGTCGTTTGTGTAGCTGTGGACGGTGGTCATGAAGGCTTTTTCGAGGCCGAATTCGTCTGCGAGGACTTTGCTGACTGGTGCGAGGCAGTTGGTGGTGCATGAAGCGTTGCTCAGGATGTTGTGTTTCTCTGGATCGTAAGCTTTGTCGTTTACACCCATGACTATGGTTGTGTCTGGTCCTTCTGCTGGTGCAGAGATGAGGACTTTTTTGGCGCCTGCGGTGAGGTGCTTGGTTGCGCCTTCGCGGTTAGTGAACAATCCCGTAGATTCCACGGCCAAGTAAACGCCGAGGTCTTTCCATGGGAGTGCTGCGGGGTCTTTTTGGCTGAGGACTTTGAGGGTTTTTCCGTTGACAACTAAGTCGTTGCCGCTGACGGTGACTGTCCCTGGAAACCGTCCGTGCACGGAGTCGTATTTGAGGAGGTGTGCGTTAGTTTTTGCGTCGGCAAGGTCGTTGATGGCGACGAAGTCTATGTTTGTTTGTCGCTCCATCGCTGCACGGTAGAGGAGTCTTCCGATTCTTCCGAATCCGTTAATTCCTACTTTAATGGTCATGTTGTTTTTCACCTGTTGCTGGGTGGTTATGGACTGGTTTGCCTTAATTAATTTTCCGACGACAACAACATTTGCACAATGAAAAATTGTTTTTAGGGCGAAAAGGGAATTTGCAACTTCTCACAAAGTGCCACTCAACGGTTAAAAGGCGTATCTGCGTTTTTTCTAAGGTTCCTGTTTAGAAGCGCGAATAGAAAACAGGGTTTGGCTAGTTTTCCATCCGTTGGTGACCTAACCCCATAGGTTCTACGATGAATCAATATTAGCCTCCAAATAGGTTCGCCCCCTGCAAAGAGCGGATTTCTTGGTGATGAAACCACCCTGTTGACTGTATGGGTTTTGCGACTTAAAGACCCAAGCTAATTCGCGGTGTTTGGCGATTAAAATATTCGCGCAGCACTATTGTTAATGTATGTTCGAGTACGTAGTGGTTGCTGCTGCCATCGCGAGCCTGCTTGGGTCCTTCGCTTACATACGTTCCATGTTCAGGGGTGGAGTCAAGCCTAACAGGATAACTTGGTTCATGTGGTCGGTTGCGCCTTTCATAGCCGTAGCCGCATCAATATCCAACGGCGCCAGCTGGGCGGTTGTCCCGGTCTTGATGTCGGGAATCTCGCCGTTACTCATTTTTGCGGCATCGTTCTTCCACAAAGAGGCATACTGGAAACTTTCGAAGTTCGACTACCTATGCGGAGTCCTTTCGGCATTAGCTCTCGTTCTCTGGTATTTGACCAAAGACCCAAATTTGACAATTGCCTTCGCCATTATCAGCGATGCCCTCGCCGCGGCGCCAACCCTCACCAAAGCTTGGCGTTGCCCAGAATCAGAATCTTCCTGGCCTTATGTAATCGGCACGTTCAGCCCTTTGACGAGTTTTCTGGTGGCGTCGTCTTTCACGTTTGCCCAAGTCGCGTTTCCCAGTTACCTAGTACTGGTTAACTTGTTGCTGGTGCTCTCTGTCCACTTGAAAAAAGGGCTGTCAAGGTTGTTCCGAAAAAAATGATTTCCGAAAGAGAAATGGCGGGCCCGCTGGGATTTGAACCCAGGATCTCCGGCTCCGCAGGCCGGTGTAATAATCCGTACTATACAACGGGCCCATCCGTACAGACAAGAATCGAAGGTCAAATTAAAAAGGGTTTACTCACCGACGCGGAATATTCGCTGTTGACTAAACAAAAAGGCAGGAGGGAAGGTGATCCCTTACATTTCTTTCTGTTCCGACTTCTCGCGTTTCATGTAACGCCTGCTACATCAAGTTCGCCGCGGTCCTCGAAAACAAATCGTGTGAAACAGGGTCGGCTAAGCAGTTTTGTTCTCTGCGTCGGCTCCGCCGAGCGCCCGCTGCAACGCCGAAACCACGTTTTGCTTACCCATCGCTAACACGTAGGGTCCCAGTCTGGGTCCCTGCGGCGCCCCCATGAGAATCGTGTAAAGAACACCGAAGAAATCCCGCGGTTGTAACCCGCTGCTTTTGGCTGCGTTGAATATGGCGTTCTGGATAAGGTCAGGATCTTCAGTGCTCTCCAAAGCCTCTACAAACGCAGTAACTGCTCTTTTCTCCGTTTCTGAAAGCGTGACCCGTGTTTCCTTGATTTCCTCAAAGTCTGCGGTCCAGTTTCGGGCATATTCTATCCGTTTCCTTAAGTCGTCGTCGGCGTGCTGGGTCTTTTGCAGGTACCTGTAGCGTTGAAGTTTCTCCTCAATGAATTCTTCCGCACCCTCTTTAGGAGCCATCTTCACGAGAAACGCCATCAAGTTGTAGGGTACATGCACGCTTGGCTTCGTCGGCGGTTTCGTTGCCCAGCAGTACGAGTAAAGCCCCTTCAGCCGCATGGCTTCTTTCTCGTTTACCTGCTTCTTGCCAAAGTACACGTCCTCAAGCGAGTCCAACTCGTTGATGTACGCTGGAATATCCGAAACGTCAAGCGTGCGCGTGCCTACAAACCGCTTCAGCATAAGAAGCAAAAGCGACTGCGGAGACCCGTAGCGGAACCAAACCTGAGGCGTGAAAACGTTGCCAGCGGACTTGCTGATTTTCTTTCCGCCTTTATCCAGAAACATTTCGTAGCGGGCGTGGCTTGGCGGCTCGAACCCGAGCACTTCGCGGCTGATGCGGTCGTTGATGCGGACGGAGTCGGCGATGTCTTTGCCGAAGGCTTCAAACCTGATGTCTAGTGCTTTCCACCTGGCGGCGAATTCGCCTTTCCACGTAAGTTTGCCTTCGCCTTTAGTTATGTCTGCCTCGCCCTTGTGTCCGCAGCCTTTGATGAGTTTGCCTCGGATTTCCAGGCCTTCGCATTTGTAAAGAACTTTGTCCGTCTTGGGTTCAAACTTGTAGGCGTTGGTAGTGTAGATGCGTCCGCAGTTGCTGCAGACGGGGAAAAACGGCAGCCGCTCCGTGTACCGTTCCTGACCAACTTCTTCCTTGACGATTTCGCCCACTTTCTGCGCGTTCGCTAGTATAACGCGTATTTCGGGTAGAATCAAACTTTTCGCGTAGACTTCCTTTGCGCTGTAGTACCGGTACTCGATCCCGCACTTTTCCAGCGCTTCCAAAAGGAGGCTGCTCATATGTTTGCCGAAGCTTTCGTGGCACCCGTATGGGTCGGGTATGCTGGAGACGGGGAACCCCAAATACTTCTCCAATTCTTTCGCTTGGGCGGCAGGGAAGCCCGCGGGGACTTTGCGCAAGCCGTCTTTATCGTCGCAGTAGGCGACCAGTTCCGAATTGAAGCCGAAGTTTCTAAGCGCCATCGTCACGGCATAACTGCGGGATGCGTCGCCCAAGCTACCGATGTGGGGAAATCCAGAGGCTCCAAGCCCCATCTCAGTGCGGAGACGGTCCATGTTTCTGCCTAGCTGCTTTTCTCTGTCGATGACTTTCTTCGCCATCATATCGTACCATGTGCCGCGTCCGATAACCTCTTCAGTCATAACCGTGAGCCTTCTGCACAATGACTGCACGATGGAATAAAAAAATGTTTAGAGGGGAAAACCCTCTGGGATGTCTTCTATCTTAGTCGTTTGTTGCAGTGGGGACAGACACTGTAGTCCGCCCTGATTGTTTGCCTGCATCGGGGGCAGGTCTTTGTGGCAGCGGCTGACGGGCTCCCGACCCGTGAAGACACGCCTGGACGCGAAGACGTCGCAGCTCCATATGGTTTCGCCACTGATTGTCCGTAGGTTGGTGTCTGACCGTATCGCGCGGCGGCGGGCGACCTGGCGCCGGGCTGGTCGAACATATCAAACCGCGTAGATATCGAAGTTCTCGATGCAGCAGCAGCTGGAGCCGCGGGGTAAGCGGGGCTTCTTGGCTGGTACGACGGAGGCGCAGATATCGGGGCAGTTTCTTTCTCTTCCTCATAGGTTAATTCTCTGCCGCCACCGCGTCGCCTGACAAAGAACGTTACGGGGATGATTAAAGCTATTATGGCGGCTATGATTAAGCCTATCACGAGAGGAGACAAGACGCCCTGGTCATTATTTTTCGGAATAGGAGTGTAATTGTATCCGCCAGGCGTGGTAGTTATTGGGGGATAATACGGGGTCGAGCTTGGACCCGACGAAGCGGTCGGCTGCGAGGTACCTCCCCCTTGAGGTGCCGACGTGATTTGGTAGTTGGATGCTGCCGTGTTGCCTGCCTTATCAGTTACGGAAACCGAGTAAGTCCCAGCGGCCATAGTTGGAACTGTGAACGAGAGAGTTACTGATCCAGAGGCGTTGGAAACATCTCTTAAAATCTCCGTGCCTCCGAATTTAACGCTGATTTGGCTGCCCACATTAAACCCATATCCGATCACCTTCACTGTTGAACCCACCTTACCAAGAGAAGGGATCAACTGAACCGTCTGGTCTGCTTGAGGTTGAACCGTGAACGATTGCGCAGCCGACACAACGCCGTCCGAGGCGACAACTGTGTACGTTCCCAGGTTCATGTTTGGAACGAAAAACGCAGTCGTGATGGTGCCAGTGGAGCTTGACACGGCTTGCTTAACTTGTGTGCCGCTAAACTTCAAAGTCACAGCCGCATTTGCAACAAAGCCAAAACCGATAACGTTAACGGCTGTGCCCACGGTGCCCGTGTTGGGGGTCAACGTTATGGTGCACGTTTCTGAAGCCAAGGCAGCCGGCGCCATCGCTACGGTGCTAGCGGTTACGCTTAGGAGAAGCAATGCTATTGTTACTAAGCTTAGTTTTTTCTTGGAGATCATCAAGTGTTTTCCCAATTTCGTTTCCCCACTGTAGTACAGTAACCTTTGTACATTTAACACTTTTGTGGAAAACTGGACGTTCCGTCGCATTCAACAACTAGGAGAAATCTTTGTTAAATCCTCTCAAGAACCCCAAAACTCTGCCAAAGTGAATGTTTCGCGGGAAACAAAAAGAGGAAGCCCCTCAAAAAAAGGGCGGGGTTACTTGCGCCTTAAGGCTGGGGCTATTGCTGCTCCAGCTACTACCAAGAGTATTACAGCGACAGAGGACAGCCAGTTGTAGCTGAACAGGTACCAAACACCGCCAACCGCGACCAGCAAACATCCCATGATTGCTGTGCTAAACGCTTCCCGCTCGTACTTCAGCGGGCTTAAGCCGCGCATAGCCGCTAAAACCAGAAGACAAACTCCGAAGAGCCCCAAGGCCAGGGGGACAAAATTCCCCCAGCCGATCACCGAAGTCGCAGCCAGTAATATGCCCACTACGAGTATTATGCAGAAAACGCCGAAGGTGAGCAGTTGCCGTCTGCTTTCAGACATTTTTTGTCATCTGTCTACGATGGAGTTGAAGGTTGACTTGGAGCTGGGGTTCCTGGGGAGATTGTGGTGCCGCATTCGGGACAGAACTTGGAGCTTGCGGGGATTGAGTGTCCGCACTTGGGACAGTTGATGGTTGCCGCTGAAGGAGGTGTCAGTGAAGTTCCGCATTCGGGGCAGAATTTGGATGTGGCTGGAACGTGGGCGCCGCATTTGGGGCAAATGACGAGTGCTGCTGTGGGAGCTGCCGCTTGAACTTGTCCTTGCTGGTTCATGATCTGGGGTATAAGTACCATGCCTGTGCCTAAGCCTCCGCCGCCGCCTCCTGATTGGCCAAGCGACTGAGCTGCGCTCTTCACCGTTTCCATGCGCAGAACCGTGTCGGCTGGAGTTCCGCCAGTTTTAAGCCAGAAGAGTCGTTCGCGGTACTCGGGGGTGGTGTCTATGCCTTCGAACCGCAAGTCTGTCAGTTCTATGCCGAGACGCTTGAAATAGTCGAGCACCGAGTTTCTTACGATTACGGATGTTTCTTGGAGTCTCGTGAAGACCGTGACTAGGTCGTAGTGGCTGAGTTCGGCGATTATTTTTTCGTTTAGGAAGCCGCGGAGGAAGTTGTTGACGTCTGCGGTTGTGTAGGCGTTCTGTCCGCCGACGACTTCGTTGACGAATAAGGAGGCATTTTCGATTTTGAAAAGGAATTGCCCAAATACCTGCAGGGGAGCGAGTTCTGTGGTTTGTGCGCGGGTGCCCCATTTGCCGTTGAAGACTTTAGTGCTGATGTATATCACTGAGGCTTTGAAGGGTTTGTTGCCGCCGAAACCCGCCAGTCGCGTGAGTAGGCTGGTGACCAGCGGTAGGTTCAGCGTGGTCAATGTGTGGCGCCCTGCTCCGAAGACGTCGTAGGCTTTGCCGTCGCGGAAGAACACGACCATTTCGTACTCGTGGACGATGAGTTGGGCGCCCCAAGTGATGTCTTCGTTGGGGTAACGGTAGATTATGTCTTCTGCTCCTGCAATTGTCCATTCTATTACTTGTGGCATTTAGGTCACTCCCAAGATTACTTCTTCGCGGCTGTCAAACGTGACCTCTAACGCTTCAAGCTTGTCGGAGACGATTTGAACGTGGGTCTTAATGTTTGCGGTCACGTTGTTTGCGAGGTCCTCTTTGAACGAGGCAACATCCGTTGTCAGCGCTGTAACGTCGTCTATGAGTTTGTTGTCGAAAGCTATCATCCTGTCGAGTGCTTCTTCTTTGACTTTGACGGCGCCGAATAAGCCGCTGTAGCCGTAGGATGCGTGGTTAACTTTTTCGACGACGCGGTCCATCCTCGCCAGCAGTCGATCCATGTCGGTCATGACATCAAAGTAGCGGCGGTCAGTAATCTTCTGCGAAATGCTCCGCAGGTCAGTCTTAGCTGCTGACAGTTTTAGGTAGAGATGATTGCGAATCAGTCTGTCGCTTTCGCGACGAAGTTCCTTTTCTTTGTAGCCCCTAAACCCTGGGAGGAATGCGGCTATGCGTTCGGAAAGGCGCATTTGTCCCTTTACGGTTGAATATACGTCTTTATTCTCGCTCATTTTCAATTCTCCGCCTTTTTTGGTATTCGTTGATAATATAGGGTCCCTTTTAAAGTTTTTTAGAGGGATAGAAGCTTATCTTTTCCTGAAATTATTGCCGCTTTCTTCTTCAAGAATTTCGTATCATGTCACCACTCAAATAGCCCCTTGGCCAGCCAAAACCAACACTCCGTAGGCATCTTCCTAACAAAAGCTTGATTTGGAGTCTCCGCAAACCTCATGTTCAAACTGCCATGCATCCGATTATTGTACCAGTCCACCAGTTCATCCATGCTGCAGTATCTGCACCGGTGTTTCTCGTAGAAATCAAACCACTTCTCAATCTTCCCGTTAGTCTGCGGATGAGTCACACCGCACAGAATCTGCNTGACTCCCTCCTCCCTAAGAAACAATTCAAAAAGGTGATCCGCATAGCCCTGCTTGTTTCTTCTCTCCCCGTAAAACTGGCTCCCATGATCACTGATACATTCCCTTATTCTCAAGCCACAAGTGGATCTGCAGGTCACCAGAGCCTGCCTAAGCAGTAGGCCCGAATTCTCAGACGTTGCGTTGCTGAACTCTCCTGCTGAAAGTATCTTCCTTGATGCGTCGTCTATTACTGCGCACACCTGCTTTCCAAAAACTGCTCTGCTGATGTGCCAATCTATGTGGATAGCTGAAGGGGAATGTTCCTGTTCATAACGAACCCATGGCTTTCTTCGTTTCTTTTTTGCTTCCTGCTCGCTCGCAAAGCCCTTTTCAAGCATGATTCCATGTATGATGTTATGTGGTATTCTTACTTTCTGTTCCTCCAGAATGGCTTTCTCTAGATAGACCGCGTTGATTCTTTGCTTTTTGTAAGCATCCTCAACAATCTTTGTCCATTCTGCAGGTGTCTTCTTTGAGGGTCTCCCGACACCTGATCCAACGTGAGGAGCTGCTTTGGTTTGTTTGTAAATTGAGTAGATTTGCCGGAACCTTCTTGGCTTGATGCCAAGATATGTGCAGAGCCATTTTTGAGTTGCTTTGCCTTGATCAAACTGCTTTAGGCACCATAAGAGCTTCGCTTTATCCTTGACTTTGACCATAAATCTATTGGGTTTTTCAAAGCGGCAATAATTTTGGGAAAAGATAAGAGGGATAGAAGCTTAGAATCTTGCCGTTGGAATGTCGCCCTTAACAGCGGCTCCAGTGGCCCCGTCAAGGATAAGCTGGTACTCGTCGCCCTTGTATTGGTACTTCAAGAACCAGATAGGTGCATGCAGGTAAATCATCTGGTCCAACGTGACCTCGGTTTTTATTTCGATGATTTTGTCCACGTCCTGCTGCAGCAGAAAACGATGATGACCATCAATTTGGGTTCGCGTAAGTTCAATGGCTTCTTCGCGACCCAATTCGCTGTTCAGCAGTTTAGCGAAGGCTTCGATGCTGCGAAAGTCAAATGGGATTTTTCCCTGCAGCGGAACCTCATACTCCCGCGTCGGAAACTCGGCAGCTTCTCGCGCAAGAACTAGCCAGTCATACTCCTTGGAGAGCGTGCCTTCCTTGACGATGGCGGGCGAAATCCGCTCAAAAATGCCCTTGTAAATGCTTTTTGCCTCCACTGACACCAGCCAGAAAGGTAGGTAAACAAGATTTTTCCCGGTGAATTTTGCCTTCCGCGCGAGGTCCGAGGGTTTCAGGAAGCCACCAGTCATCCATTCTTTCGCGGGCGTTTCAACGCTTGCGGGGTTAAAGCTGTTCAAGATTAGGCTGTGTTCAAAAGTGAAGGCTTGCCCAGTCTCAATCACGGTGGTGAAGCCGCAGTACTTGCACGTCGCAATTATCTCGCCGGGGTTGAACTCGACGGGGGCGCCGCAGTGGCTGCACCGAATGCTCTGGGCAACGGTATCCATTGTTTAAACCTTCAGGTGTTCACGTTTCAGGATTTCCCTCGCCACTATAACGCCCGAAGCCGAAGCCTGAATCAAGCCGCGGGTAACGCCTGCGCCGTCGCCTATGGTGAACATATTGGGGATTTTGGTTTCTAACGCGTTGGTGAGTTGCAGGTGGCTGCTGTAGAATTTGACTTCGACGCCGTAAAGCAATGTGTCGCGGGAGTGCACGCCGGGCGCGATTTGGTCGAGGGCTTCGAGCATTTCGCGGATGTCTTGGAGGTAACGGTAGGGCAAGACGAAGCTGAGGTCTCCCGGCGTAGCGTTTTTTAGTGTTGGCGTGACGACGCTTCGGCTTAGCCGTTCGGGGGTGCTGCGTCTGCCAGCAAGCAGGTCGCCGAGCCGCTGGACCATGACGCCGCCGCTTAGCAGGTTCGACAACCGCGCGATGTACTTGCCATAGGCGATTGGCTCCTTAAATGGCTCCGTGAAAGAAGTGCTCACGAGAACGGCGAAGTTGGTGTTGTCGGTTTTCCGCTCAGCGTAGCTGCCACCGTTCACGGTGAGGACGCCATCGTAGGATTCTGTGGTGACTTCACCGTATGGAGAAACGCAAAAAGTCCGCACCATGTCGTCGAACATCTTGCTATAGTAGATAAGTTTTGGTTCATAGAGTACCTTTGTTAAGCGCTCCATGGCAGTTGCTGAGACCTCGACGCGGACGCCCACGTCAACCGGATTGTTGACCGTTTTTAGTCCGCGGATTTGGGCTTCAGTCTGGAGCCACTCGGCGCCGCCGCGTCCAGGAGCCACGATGACATATTTGCCCAAGTACTTTTCGCCATTCATCGTTTCCACGCCCCTAATGGTGTGGTTTTCGGCGATTAACCCTTTCACGTCGGTTCGGGGCATGAACGTAATTTTTTGCTCCAAGTACTTGCGCATCATGCGTAGGGTGTCGGCGCATTTTTCGGTTCCCATGTGGCGGACTTCTTGCCGCACTAGCCGAAGCCCCGCGGAAGCCGCTTGGCGTTCAATTTCGTCGACTTCGTCGGAGTCTCTGCCGTAAACTTGCTCGCTGGCACCGAACTTGAGGTAGGTGTCATCGACGTACTTAACAAGCGTACCGAGCTCCTTGTCGGTGACATACTGGTTTAGCCAGCCGCCGACTTCGGTGGATAGGGTCAGTTTACCGTCGCTGTAGGCGCCTGCGCCTCCCCACCCAGACAGAATGGAGCAGGGTTCGCAGTGGTGGCATTCTAGACCGCGGCTGCTGGGACACTTGCGTTCGTCGAGTTCTGGACCCCTGTCTAAAATGAGGACGTTTAGGTTGTTCTTCTCGGTTAGCTCCAACGCTGAAAAGATTCCTGCTGGACCCGCGCCCACGATGATGACGTCGTATTTCAAGGAAATTACTCCGTGGAACCTTGAGTTAGATGCAGCCACTAGGATATATTATTAGCGAAAGCCCAGAGCTAGTTGGCGGCTAAGAACAGCGGGATTTAAAGCCTATTCAAACTTTGACGGTTTCTCTAACACACGCCCACCTTAGCAGTTTTCACATGCAATGGCACTTTGGTAGGTGTCTTTCATTTTTGGAGGGAAGGAATCAAGCAAATGAAGCGTAGCGTGCTTTTGCCGTCGTTCTTGAACTGATGCATTTCGTCTGGCGGAACAAAAACCACATCCCTATCCTTAAACGGGATTGCCTTTTCGCCGTCGAAAAGGCGCCCTGAGCCATTTAAGATGAAGACCTCGTGTTCCCATGGATGTTTGTGAAGCGGACTGCAGCCGCCGCTTTCAGCTTCGAAAACTCGCATGACAAATTTTTTGGCGCCCAGCTCTTTTGTGATGAGCCACCGCACTTTGAACTTTGAGGCGCCTTCGTCGGTGACGTCTTTCGCTTCAACCGCGTCGTAGCGGAAGACCTTGCTCATAAAATCACAGTCAGAGCCAAAAAGGGGCTTAGTCTTTTATGGCTTCGATATAACTCATTATGTTCCAAAGCTTGACCCGCGTGTAAGCTGGCATATTGGGGTCCTGCAGGATTTCGTCTAGGATGCTGATGACGTTGGATGCGCGCACTGCGGGAGTGTATTCTCCGCTTTGCAGGGCGTTTATGGAGTCTTTTGCGGCTCTCCTGATGTTCCGCGGTGTAGTGCTATCCTCAGAGACCTCGCCCAGTACAACTAGCGCCTGTTTAATGCGCTCTTCATATTCTTCCGACTTCTTTTTCCGCACCATAATTGGCACCTGCTGCCTTGGCAGCAACCAAGTTATATANTGTTGGAACCTATTTACTTTGGGGTCACTTTAGTGCAAAGCAAACAAAACGACGCACACATCAAACGAATGGCTGATTTGCTCCGTCAAGGCTCTACCCTCACTGACCTTGCCTGCCCAAACTGCGCGTCGCCCTTGTTTCGCCTCAAAGACGGAAGCCTATGGTGCGGTGTGGACGAAAAAAAAGTCGTCATCGTCAAGGAAGGCGAAGAACCCCCAAAACCAGTAACCGCGAGCGACCCCGCCATGGAAAAGCTGGAAGCGACGTTGTTGGCGAAAGTAGCGGACTTGCAGAGCAAAATCGCGCGCACCAACGACGCAGAGGAACTCACAAAACTCGCCCTCGCCCTCAGCGAGATCCTAAACAATATCGAGAAAATAAGAAAAATGAAGAAGAGCTAAACAGCGATGCTTGGATTCTACGAGAATTTTCCGCAAACCATCCACCGAACCGAAACCTTCACTTCCCCGATGGCAAGGCTGAAGCTCCAACAAAAAATCATTCAGACACTGTATGAAATAAACTGCGGGACATTTAGTTTCGAGGAAGTGGGTAATCCGACAGTTGAGGGGGGAACCATCGTTTTTGAGTTTGGTTTAGCCGACACGTACTGCTTTTGCTACCTAAACGCTGGAGAAAACGAAAGGCTACAGAAGGCGGCAAAAGCGGAGCCGCTGCAGGTCATGGATTGGTTTGTCGGAATCCGATACTATAGGAACGCAGCGGGGAAGAAGTCGCCCCTGAAATTCGACTACTACGTTCTCCGCATGGGATTTAACCCGAAAGGCGCTGTGGCTCTATCGGTTTCTCACGAGAGGGGACCAAGATATTTATCACCCCAGGACCTCCTAACGTTTGTTTTTCGCCGACTAAACAAGGACGAACCCAAAAAGATACTGAAACGAAGCTGACAGCTCTAGCTGCGCTTGGCGAGGAAAGCGCGGACGGTTGCAATAACAGCGTCTGCCACTACTATTTTGGGTTTGCCGCCGTCTATTCTTGTGAGTTCACAGGTTTCCACGTATTTGAGGTAGACTTCGCGGACTCTTTGTTGGGTTTCAAGGGTCTCCATGACGGATTTCTTGCGTTTGAGCCTGCTAAGCACAGTTTCAGGTTCCACGTCTATGAAGAGGGCGAGGTCGGGTTTAAGCGCCAGCGAATTGACAGCCCTAATCCAGTCAAAGTTGAGTCCTGCGCCGCCCTGATAAGCCAGTGAACTGTAGAGGTATCGGTCAGATACTACCACGGCTCCCTTTTGGAGGGCAGGTTGAACATCGTTTTGGATGTGTTCGATTCGGTCAGCCGCAAACAGCAAGGCTTCGACGCTCGTTGGCGGCCGAGTTGCCCTGTAGAGGATGCGGTTTCGGATAAATTTTCCAATTTGTCCTTGGCTGGGTTCCGCCGTGTAGACTGCTGGGCGGGTTATTTTCAGGTTGGCGACGAGCAGTTTTGCCTGTGTGGTTTTGCCTGAGCCATCTAAGCCCTCCATGACTATGAAAGCGCCTTTGCCACCCATGTCGGATCCAGCTTGAATTGTGGAATGGTTAAGCATTAATGTGTAGCCGCATAAATAATATTCCCACCCTCGGAGCTCACGCAAAATGTCCAAAGCCTACTGGGGCGAAATTAAGGACCCTGTCCACGGGTACGTCTACATAACCGAAGCTGAAAAAACCATCATCGACAGCTACCCCATGCAGCGACTGAGGCGGCTGAGGCAACTGGCAGGCTCTGAATATGTGTATCCCGGCGCCAACCACACCCGCTTTGAGCACTGCATAGGTGTAATGTACTTGGCGGGAAAAGTGCTGGATAACCCGAACGTAAGCCGCGTCTCAACCTCCGAAGAGGCAGAGGTTACCCGAATATCCGCCCTGCTGCACGATGTTGGGCACGGACCATTTTCGCACGTATTTGAACATCTGCTGGTGAGAGATTTGGATCGCACGCATGAGGACATCACCTCATGGCTCATTGAAAAGAGCGAAGTAGCCGACAAACTGGCAAAAATGGGATACAACCCGCAGGAAATCAGCAAACTCGCCGTCGGAAAACTCCACAAACCAGGCAAGGCTTTTCTGGACCAGATAATCAGCAGCGCCGTCGACGTGGACAAGCAGGACTTCATCGTGCGGGACACCTACCACACGGGCGCCGAGTACGGCTTCATCGACGTATTTAGGCTTATCCACGCGCTGGACGTTTTGGGTGAGAACTTGGCGGTTGAGGTGGGTGCGCTTTCCGCCTTGGAATCCTTCATCATCGCGCGTATTGAGTCGTTCAAGAGTATTTATTTTCACCGCGTCGGCAGGGCAGCGCAGATTATGTTGGCAACGGCGATGGAGAAAGCCAACGATGAACTCGGCTTGACTAGATTCAAAACGCCCGAAGAATACCTCGCTATGGACGACTATACGGTTTGGACTGCGGCGAAGAAATGCGAAAAATCCCGTCGGATAATTGAGGATTTGGAGCGGAGACGGATGCTTAAGTGCGCCTACGAGCGAACCTTCTACGACAAGGACACGATGGTTTCTAACATTTTCAGCCAAGATGCGTATCGGCTGCAGGTACAATCGGAGATCGCGCACTGCGCAGGGGTAGCGGCGGAATCCGTCGTTATCGATGTGCCCACCGTGCCCTCGGTGCCCTACCACCATTCGGCGTTGATGGAGAACATGGAGATACCCGTCTTTAGCAAAAGCAGCAGCGGCGCCAAAACCATGCACCGCATGAGCGACATATCCAAGATTTTTGAGACGCTCAAGGGCTTCATCAACATCCTGCGAGTATACACCGACGCCGAAAACCGCGAGCGCGTCGAGAAGGCGACTGCGAAGGTGCTTGGAAAAATTCCCACTGCAGCCAAAATCAGCTACTGACAGGGCGAAACAAACCCTTTCTGAACTTCTTTTCTTCGCAGGCCGCCAACTCCGACGCAACTGGGCGAAAGGAACACGCAAACATAACAATTTGTGATGGGACATTTTCAATTTGCGTCTGCTGATAAATTCATAACCCCGAAAAAACCAGCATGTGGATTCAGCCACAATCAGCAAGCAAACAGAGGCACAAGTCAACGTCAAAACAGAACTTGACGCTTTGAGCCAGAGAGTTGTTGTCGATTGTTTTCTTGGATAACCTCAAACAGAGATTAATGCAACAAACATGCTGAAAACACAAAAGTTTAATTCACCTTCAGACGTGGGAACCTCAGGGAAAAGGCACAGTTCGAGGGTGAAATGTACGGAGAAACCCGACAAACCAAAAAGGGAAGACACCAAAGTCATCAAAGTCAGAATCCGGAAAAGCAAACCAGAACCGCCACTAACCACGGGGACATCCACGCTTTTCTCACCGAAAGACGTGCGCTATGTCGTCTCAGAATTCGTTTCCTCATGGATAAGAGGCGACATAATAATTCGCTTCCCTACAGCCGCCGAACTCAGCAAGAAAAACCCCCTCGCCATCACGTTCCCCACCGACCCATCCATCAACGAGGAACTCAAAATCAAGGAGCACTACGTGGACCTGCTCATGGTCTGCGCAGGAATCAAACCGGCCTCACCTGAGGAGCAGGAGAAAGCCATCACCGAAGTCTTCCGCATGATGCTCATGTTCCGTAGCGCCAACCGCATCGAAGGCAAATTCATGGCAAATGACCTCGAAAAACGAGTCGCCGCCTTGGAGGAGAAGACTCAAGGCACTGGCAAACTCGTGGAGCAGATAACAGGTTTCCTGTTCAAGGAAAAGAAGCCGGCTGCATGATCGTGCCGCTCCGGCGGAGGGTAAGGTTTATTCGAGGGAAAAAGCATTCTGCTTGTGCGCTCTCTAAATTGTGGGCTCCGGTAGTATAGTCCGGTCAAGTATTCCGGCCTTTCGAGCCGGTGACTCGGGTCCGAATCCCGACCGGAGCACCAACCACGCTCTTTCTCAAAGACCCCAGCTTTGGGCGGAAGTCTGGTGCGCGGCGCCTTTCTTGGGTTTCTCGGCTTTCTTGGTGACGCCCTTGAATGTGATGATCTTCACCGTGTTCCCTGCTACTTCCACATAGTGGGTGGCGTTGAGGTTTCGCTTGTAGATAAACTTGGTGACAAGGTGCTGGAGCTCCTGAGGGGTAACCTTCTCGTCGTCGACTGCCAGCTTGTTCTGGATGGGTGTGACGGTGATTTTGTGGGTTGTTTTGAGGAATTGGGTCAGGTGCTCTTTTTCGGAGGCTACGTCGCCTACGTCAACTTGAACTTTACCTTTTCGCCCAAACAGCATTTAGGTCCCTGCTGCTCATGCGGCATTTCTAGTATTAAAAATGTGCGAATCAACAAGATGCCAAAAGGAAGAAACGCGGTGCAATTAGGCTTTTAGCGCTGCTTCAAGTGCCTTGCCAAAAGTCTGGTTTTCTTCGCGGGCTTCCTTGGCAGCGTCTAGCAGGGCATCTTTGGGTTTGGCTTTGCCCTTCGTGCGCACGTAGATGACTGGGTTAGAAGCAAGCGGGTGGGGCACGTCGTAGCCTGCCTGGTCTATGGTCTTGTTTTCGAGAAGTTTTTTTTGGAGGAGGTTGCAGACACCGTGTCCTGCGCCTTCAATTTCGACTTTGAGTTCGTTATCGGTTTGTTTGAGGACTTTTATTTTCACGTTTTTTTACTCCGCTTAGAGTTCTTCTTTTCCGTAGTCCAACGCGGTCTTGCGGCGTTCGATGTTGCCGCATTTGGTGCATCGCATCTCGTTTCGAGATTGTTCAAGCAGCGTTCCGCAGTTGCTGCAGAAGGCGTAGATGACTCCGAGGTTTCGGTCGTCGGTTGTGAGGTGGAATATCTGGTTCTTCTCGCTTATGACTTTGGCTCGGATGATGTCGCCCGGCTTGCAAACTTCGTTCATAGAGTCGATGTATCGGTCGCTGACGTCGCTGATATGAAGGATCCCGCCGAATGCGCCTGAGGTGCGTTTTTTGGCGCCGACTCCCGTGATTCGGACGAGAACGTTGTCAGATTGGGCGTTTCCGACTTGTCCTATGATTGTGGCCCCAGCTTTGGGAACTTTGACGCCTTCCTTGAGTGGGTAGACGGCAACTTTGCGGTTAAGCATGTCCATGAGGGCGCGTCCGATGATTTTGCTATAAATGACGCCATCTTTGACGTAGGTGCCTGCGTCGGGGATGAATTCCTCGATAACGCCTAGGCGGTCGCCTGGGACGACGAGGGTTCCGCTTCGTTGTTCCTGTTTCAATGTCATGACTTTCCTTCTTTAGGTGGCATAAGCTATGTTGACGTTCGTTGGAACGAGTACATTGAGTAGATTCGTACCTCTGCAATAAACCTTTTGATGAACCGTTAAGTGTCCATGTGGGGTGTGCTACATGTTGGTACCGTTTGTTCTCCATTTGTTGATGTTATTTGGAAAACAAGCCGCAGCAATAACTGAAGCCCAAGCAGTAGGGTGCGGGCTGAACCCTGACCTGGTTGCGCTTACTTCTTGTTGTGCATTGGTGCCACAAGCCGCCTGCCCTCCACGTGGGGACATGAATTTGTCAGCAGAAGCAAATTGATTACACCCAAGAACAAAATGCCACTTTTGGTTTTTGCGGCTTCACAATCACATAGGCTAATGTAGAGCTGGAAGTT
>JGI20214J51650_10000917_pt1 | contig 18574 bp, 17 predicted proteins | sample WetSurMetagenome_FD_51650 | JGI IMG/M metagenome (IMG submission 51650) | reverse complement strand
GTCCTGATCAAACCACCTCTGAGCGTGTCTACGCGCTGGGTGTACCAAAGTTTAAAGTTGACAAGGGGGGAGAGTCGCATTAAGCTTCATCGCTTTATGGCCAGCCCCTGGCAGCTCGATGAAATCATGGAGAACGACCTGGAAACGGTCACCCTGACCAGGTTTCCGGTGCTGGATCGAATAAAGGAGTGGCTGCTCAAGAATGGGGCGATCGGGGCCTTGATGAGTGGGAGTGGTCCTACGGTTTTCGGGGTGTTTCGCGAAATGAGTGAAGCCGCGCTGCTGGAAGCTCAAGCGAAGCTGAGATGGGTGGGATGCTGGGTGGCGGTCGCTCAAGTGCGTGCGAATGCTGCTGTCGAAACAGAATAGTTTCTGTCGTGTTTGGGGTGTCGCCAAGCGGTAAGGCACGGGTCTTTGGAACCCGCACTCGGAGGTTCGAATCCTCCCACCCCAGCCAGTTCTATTGGCCGTGAAGCCATCATACCTTCAGCCCTGTTCATGAGAAGGGTTAGACCCGGCGGACTATGAAAGACAGGTTATTGATATTTTCCGGCAATTCGAACCCGCAACTCGCCCGGGATGTGTGCAATTATTGTCGGGTGGATCCGGGAAGGATGTCGGTCGGACGCTTCAGCGATGGCGAAGTCCGCGTTGAGATTGAGGACAGTGTGCGAGGGAAGGATGTTTTTGTCCTTCAATCCACTTGTCCGCCTGTCAATGAAAGCCTTATGGAACTCCTGGTGATGATCGATGCGTTGAAGCGCGCCTCGGCGCGCCGAATCAATGCCGTGACACCCTACTATGGTTACGGGCGTCAGGATGAAAAGGAGAAACCGCGGGTTCCCATCACCGCCAAGATGGTGGCTGACCTGGTAACCGTTGCCGGCGCCAACCGGCTTTTGGCGATCGACCTCCACGCGGACCAAATTGAGGGCTTTTTCGAGATTCCGGTGGATCACATCCCGGGAACGGAGATCCTGTTGGAGGATGTGAAAAGGGCGTTGCGGGGAGATGAGATCGTGGTGGCTCCTGATGTTGCCGGCGTCGGACGGGCCAGAAAGTTTGCGAGACGCCTGGGCGTGGATTTGGCAATCATGGACCATCGGGGGACGGGCGATCTGCCCTATTCGCGCATCGTGGGGGATGTTAAAGGTCGTCGCGTAATTATTCTCGATGATATGGTGGATACCGGCAACACTCTGGTTCGAGCCTGCGTGGGGGCCACGGCGGCTGGTGCCGCCGTTGTTGACGCCTACTGCGTACATGGCATTTTTTCAGGGGTAGCGGTGGAAAGTTTGGAGTCTGCCCCGTTGCGTTCAGTGACGGTCACCGACACCATTCCTCTCTCGGAGAAGGCCGCTCGTTTGGGAAAAATCCAAACGGTAAGTATTGCGCCCGTGCTTGCCCGGGTCATCCAGTGTGTACACAATGAGGAGTCGGTCAGCGCTTTGTTTTCGAGCGAATGACCACCTCAAAATCATTTGGGAGGCAAATTGTCATGGATGTTGAAATGCATGTTCAGTTGAGAACCACAACCGGCACGGGGGCCGCTCGGCGTCTGCGCAGGCGGGATGCGGTGCCGGCTATCCTTTATGGCCCCAAGACCGCCCCGGTGCCGCTCGCGGTGCCGGCCATACGGCTGCTGAAACTCCTGCGGGAAATGGGGGAAGAGAGCAAACTGATTCGCCTCATGATCGGGGAGGGCGAAAGTCAGCAGGTCAGACAGGCCTTGATTAGAGAAGTCCAGACCCATCCGGTTCGTCGCCGTTTTGTTCACGTCGATTTTTACGAAGTGCCGCTGGATCAGCCTATTGTTGTGGAGGTGCCGGTGGAGCTCGATGGCGAATCGATTGGCGAAAAGAAAGGCGGGGTGCTCGATCTCATTCGCCGAACCTTGGCGGTACGTTGTCTTCCCGGGGAAATTCCGGAAAGGATCCACATTGATATCAGCAATTTGGATCTGGGTTCCTCCATCCATGTGGGCGATCTGGTCGATCGCGTGCCATTCGAACTGGTGGACGATACAAGCTTTGCCGTGGTGGCCGTGGCAGTTCCCGAAGAGATGACCAAAGCCGCGGAAGGAGCGGAAGAGGAGCCGGCCTAGACCGCGTTTTCAAGGAGGCTGGTGAAGCCCGCGGCAAGCGGATGAATGATGGGCGAGATAATCGAGCGGGTGGAACCGATAGTCGCCGTTGTTGGACTGGGGAATCCAGGAAAGCAATATGAAATCACCCGCCATAATGTGGGCTTTCGGGTGCTGGACCGGCTGGCCCTCTCCTTCTCCGTGTCGTTGGAGGAGCGGAAATTCCAGGCCCGCTGGGGAACCTGCTCAATTAGTCGACAAAAGGTTTTTCTCCTTAAGCCGCTCACTTTCATGAACCGCAGTGGTGAGGCGCTAACTCAAATGCTGCGGTACTTCAAGATCCTGCCGAAACAGATGCTGGTCATCCATGATGACCTCGACCTTCCCCTCGGGCGTATCCGTTTGGCCCTCAGGGGCGGTGCGGGTGGGCACCGAGGTGTGACCTCGATCATCGAGCATCTGGGGACCCAGGACTTTGCCAGACTGAAACTGGGCATCGGCAGACCACTCCACGATGAATCGGTGGAAGCTTACGTGCTCCGCTCGCCCTACCCGGATCAGGAAGGAGCTTTCGAGCAGATGATAGTACGCGGTGTTGAAGCCGCAGAGACGGTTCTATTATCCGGCCTGGTAAAGGCTATGAATATTTTCAACAAGAGTGACACCGGTAGGGAACCTCCTTCGCAGGTCTAACAAGAAGGCGATCGGCCTGTTCATTGATTCTCCCCTCTTTAAAGCATAGGCATTATTCTTTTCTCCCAGAAGGACACAAAGGGACGAGAAGTATTGGTGGTTGCGCCTTCCTGGTGTTTCTGCCGGTCCATTCATGGCTAAAGATCCGTATTGGTTTGCCCGCAAGATCATGGGTCGCGCGCTGATCGGTATTGCCAAGGCATTTGCCGGATAAACCCCGATCTCAATTTCCGGCACAGAGCGGCCTTTCTCCCTTTATCTCAGGTTCTTCTTTTGGGGCTTTAAATGATTTTTGAGTAGTGGTATGATTAGAGGCCTTTTTCCAGGCTGGAGAAAACCTTTGAGAAATCCACGAGCAGGGAGGAAATAATGTTTAAAATAGGAGACTTAGCAGTATATCCCGCTCATGGGGTCGGCAAGATTGAGTCTATCGAAACGAGGAATGTGGCGGGGAAAAAGCAAGATTTTTACATTGTACGCATCTTGGATAATGATATGAAAATCATGATTCCCATCCCCAATGCCGGCGCGGTGGGATTACGAGAACTGATTGATTCTACGGATATCCCCAAGGTCTATGACATCCTCAAGACGCGTGAAGTATCCATAAATGGAGGCACCTGGAATCGGCGTTACCGGGGCTATATGGAGAAAATCAAGACCGGTTCAATTTATGAACTGGCGGAGGTTTTGAGGGATTTAACCGTTCTCAAGGGGGACAAGGAGCTTTCTTTCGGTGAGAGGAAAATGCTGGATACAGCCAGAGGCCTTCTTTTGAAGGAGCTTGCCATCGTTTGCGAGTTAAGTGAGAACGAGCTTGAGGAAGAAATTCGTGAAATGCTGAAATAGTCGAATCGGGGAGTCTTTCATTGTGCATTCAAAATCCTGGAGAGCGCCATCCCTTGTGCGTCGGTTTTCGAGTCACAAGAGGGAGCGTTTTGTGGGCAAGCCTCCTGTTGGATAGCGGGACCATACCATAAGGTTATACCAGTCAGAAAGCGGGTTTTCGTTTTCTTTTTCGATGACAGAATCCTGCTTGGGCGTTGACGCAAATAGCATTCCCGAGGATTATCCAGCGCGCAATTCGATCCTGCGGGTCCGGAGGGAAGCCGGGGAATAGTCTTGACTGCTTGCCGTTTCCAACGGAATCGGCGCAAACTCACAAAGGAAGGGAGGTGATCGAATTGAGTTGGGCCTGGCTTGTTTTAAAAGTCCTTTTGTTTATCATTTGCAGCGTGGGAGGCTACTTTGTCGCTGCAAAAGCGGAGTCGTTCTCGGAGTATCAATGGGCTCCCTGGGCTGGTTCGCTCGTAGGGATAATTGCTGCCCTGATGGCGCTTTCAGTCGAAAAACTGATCAAACAGATCCCCCTGAAGGGGCTTTTTGGTGGCACCATCGGTCTTGTTATCGGGCTGTCCGTAGCGAAACTGATTGGTTACGGCTTCATTGGTTTTGAAAACGATGCCACCCGGGTCACCATTTATGTCATCTTGTCATGCATTCTTGGCTACATTGGAATGGTCCTAGGAAGTACTAAAGTTGAGGAAATACGTATACACAACTGGCCCTGGTCGCTGAAGGGCGGGGCATCCCGCGGGGATCAGGTGGTAAAGATTCTCGATACCAGTGTTATCATAGACGGCCGCGTAGCGGACATCGTTGAAACAGGTTTTCTTGGTGGAATCCTGGTGATCCCCGAGTTCGTTTTGCAAGAACTCCAACACATTGCCGACAGTCCTGATCCAACACGAAAAGTTCGTGGGCGGCGCGGCTTGGATGTTATCAAGCGCCTTCAGCAGGAGAAGTTGGTAGAGGTGCGAATTGAGCGGCAGGATTTCGACAATTTGAATGATGTGGATGCCAAGCTGGTGGCCTTGGCGCTGAAGGTTAACGGCAAAATCGTAACCAACGACTATAACTTGGCGAAGGTTGCAGAGGTGCAGGGAATCCGGGTGCTGAACATCAACCAGCTCGCTAATGCCCTGAAGCCCGTTGTGCTGCCGGGCGAGGTGCTGCGGCTGCAAATCCTGAAAGAGGGAAAGGAGCAAGGACAGGGAATAGCCTATCTTGAAGACGGCACCATGGTGGTTGTGGAAAACGCCGCGAGGTTGCTGGGCAAGGAAGTCGATGTCGCTGTCACCAGCATTCTGCAAACTACTGCGGGTCGCTTGATTTTTACTATAATCAAGGATTTTGAACATACGCGCCAACAGCATTGATCGTTTTGTTGCGCCGGTCTCGACCAGGTCCATTCGCTGAAGCTCCCGCAACGCTCAAGGGGTTTCCCCCCACCATGATCCACTCACGACCCTGTGGGGGACGCGGTGAGGGGGCGATCCGGGAACTCCCGGAATTCCTTGCTCCTCCGGACAGTTCCGGAACGGTACGAGATCTGAAAGGGGTTATGGCTGACGTTTTGGACGAGACAAGGTCGGGGGAGGAGTGTTCAAACTCGGCAGGTGATGCCCTCCCTCGTTCCCCTGCGGTGTGTGTGGTTAATGACCATGAGGCAGGGCAGCGCGTCGATGTTTTCCTCAGCTGTCAATTGAGCGGCTGTTCCCGCAGTAATATCAAGACTTTGATAACAGCGGGTCAGGTTTTGGTCAACGGCCTGGCCACAAAACCCAGTTACGAAATCCGCACCGGGGACTCTATTTCCGTCCGTCTGCCAGGGCCGGAGCATCCCGATCGCCTAATCCCCCAATCCATGGCTCTCGATATTCTTTGGGAAGATGAAGACATCGTGGTGGTCAACAAGGCTCCGGGAATGGTGGTGCACCCCGGCGCGGGGCACGCAGAGGGCACTCTGGTGCATGGACTTCTGGCACACTGTTCGCGCTTGGCTTCCCAAGGGGCTCCCCTTCGGCCCGGGATCGTGCACCGATTGGATCAGTACACCTCGGGGGCACTCGTGGTGGCGAAAAGTGATGTGGCCTACCTTGATCTCATCCATCAATTCAAGCAGCACATGGTGGAGAAACATTACCTGGCCTTAGTCTACGGCCCTTTCCCACAGTCTTCAGGTCAGGTCAGGACCCTGCTGGGACGCCACCCGGCGGACCGCAAGAGGATGACTGTGCTGGAGGGGAAGGGACGAGAAGCGGTCACTCGGTGGAAGGTGGAAAAGGCTTGGGAGGAAGTCACTCTGCTGTGCGTGACTATCGAAACCGGCCGGACTCATCAGATCCGAGTCCACCTCAACCACCTGCAGCATCCGGTGGTTGGTGATGCCACCTATGGCGGTGGAAAACGCAAGGCCAGTCTGCTGAAATCGGAGGGGTTGCGGCATTTGTTGACAACAGTAGACCGACAGATGCTGCATGCCCAGGTTCTGGCTTTCTTCCACCCCCGGACAAAGGAACCGATGGTGTTTAAGGCTTCCCTGGCCAATGATTTTGCCCTGTTGCTGCGGGAACTCGAAGCAAATTTCCCTTTGAAGCAGCGCTAAAAACGATCTTGTCGTATCTATCTTGTAATTTTGTTTTGCAGATTGCGAAGCTTGTCGAGAAATTCCCGCGTCACCTCGCTCTCCCGATGCTCCACCACGTGGGGAGTGACCGCAATGATGAGTTCGGTTTTCCTCGTGACTTTCGCGGCGATTGAGGTGAAGAGGGGTCCCAGAATGGGCATGTCCTTCAGATAAGGGATACCGCCCTTTGTGTCTTCCTGAATGGTCTGAATGATGCCGCCGATGACCACGGTCGACCCGTCCTGAGCGAGGAGGGAGGTGGCCACGTTGCGTTCGTCGAATGACGGAGCGGTGGTTCCTCCCACAATTCGGTCCGGCCCTTTTCGGCGAATGGTCTGCTGTACCTCGAGCCGCACCAGGCCTCCGGCATTAATATGGGGGATCAGGTTTAAAATGATGCCGGTGTCTTCATAGTTGACGGTGGTGAGGACCCCGGTGCTGATCCCGGTAGAGTATTGTCCGGTCGGAACGGGTTCCCGGCCTCCCACCATGAGCGACGCCTCCTTGTTGTCGACGGCCAGCAAGGTCGGGGTGGAGAGCACATTGACGTCGGTGTATTGGGCAAGGAGTTCCAGGAGTATCGCCAGCTTTTGATTATCCGTGGCCCACAGGGTGCCCAATCCGGAGGTTGATAAAGTGGGAAGAATGTTTTGGGCCAGGTCCTTGATACCCAAACCACCATGGAATATGCCGGTGAGGGATGCCGGGACCCCGCCGACCTGTGCGTTGATGTTTTTAAAGAAGAATTCCAGGCCATACCTCAGCTCATCCTGGAGGGCGATTTCGGCAATGACCACATCGATGAGCACGGCTCTCGGCAGAATATCCAAAGTCTCGATGGTTTTCCTTATCTTGGCATAATCTGCGGCATTGGCCCGGATGACGAGAGCGTTATTGACCTCATCGGGAATGATGACCACCTCTCCGGTCAGCGACATGGCCGGTCGTTGTCCTCCTCCCGCTGTTCCCCCCCCGAGGCGGCCAGCGGTCCCTCCCGCTCTCTGGGTGGAACCTGTCCCGAAGGAAGACCCTCCCAGCGATGAGCCTCCGGAACCCTGACCGGACATGGAAGACCCGAAGCTGGAGGAAGATCCGGACGATCTTCCGTAGCTGGAGGATCCATAACCTGAAGATCCCGAACCGGAAGATCCCGAACCGGAAGAGCCGAAACCGGAAGAGCCGAAACCGGACGACCCAAAGCTGCCGGACCCGGAACCGGAAGATCCGGAACCGGAAGATCCATAGCCCGAAGAACCAAAGCCGGACCTGCCGCTTGTCCCGAACGCACCCTGCCGTTGCGATTGCACCACTCTTTGCCCCATTCCTCCCCCGCCAGTCCCTCCCAGTCCGTAGACCTGGGTAAGAACCTCGCCGATCTCTATAGCCAGGCTGTTCTGGGCGAAATAGACATAAATTTGCTCCCCGGTTTCCTTGCCCTGAGTATCAAGAGCGGTGATCCAGGATTTGGCGTTGCGCAGGACTTCCGGATCCTGCGCCAGGATGAGAACCCCACCAAAATTGGGCAGCGGGATAAAGGCAAGGTTGTTTTTCAGGGAACTCTCTTTAAACACGGCCAATTTTCCCACCAGGGCCTCCATACCCTGGGCGGCGTCCTGCGGGGTAATGGACTGAACGGGCACAATCTCCATGCTCAGTTCCCGAAACACATTGATGTCCAACGCTTTTAAAACACCGAGAATGGTCCGGGCATTATCGGTGTTTTCAACAAAGATGATGGTATTTGTCAGGGTGTCCGTAGCCGTAGGCCGGCCGGGCGTCAGAAACGACTTCACGATGTTGGTCGCCTTAGTGGCGTCCATGTAATGCATGCGATAGATGATAATAACCGGCCTTGCTCCTGTCTTGTCGTCCTGCAGGGTGGCGGCGTCTGCGACCGGCAGGCTGCTGCTCGTACTCCTTTGCACCGGCTGGATGTAATAGATGCCGTTTCGAGGGACGATGGAGATGTTGTTGACTTCATATATCTTGGTGACCATCTGGTATAATTCATCTTTATTGTAATCGCCCTCGAGATAAACGCTGATTCGCCCTTGCAGGGACGGGTCTGAAACATAGTTCAGTTTGAGATAGTCGCCGAAAATCTGATTGGTGACTTCAGCAACGTCAGCTTTCTCGAAATTGAGCACGATCTTCTGTCTTTCTTTATCTGACCACGCAGGTGTCTGGGACTTTCCGAGAGAAGGAGCGCCGATAAGACCGTAGGGGGCCGTTCCTGTCTTACTCTGGAGAGCGGTTCCCTTGCTTGCATCATCAGCGGACAGACTGGAGGGTTTGGAGCCGGTTGAGAGGTCTACGGTCCGTTCCCTCTCCAACGATTGTTCGGTGGCGAGGGGAGGTTTGGGAGGGGGACGAAGCCCCGAGTCGCGATTGGTCGAGTTGTTGGCACAAGCTTGGAGAACAATCACCAGTGCAAGTGATAGAAGCACTCCGCGTATTTTCATTCAACAGCCCTTTCCTGTTCTGGTTTTGCTGTATATCTGCAAGAAGTAGTTTTGGCGATCGTCGCCAACGGCATTCACGTCTTGTGTTCCCCTCCCTAGGTTTTCTCTCCTTTTTCCATCAACGCTGCGAGAATGACATTGATGACCAGGTCGGGACCGGACTTGCGCTGCACTTTTTGGATATTGATTTCCTGGACAAGGATTGCCGTCTCGAAATTTCTGAGGCGTTCCAGAAAATAATGGAGTCCTTCGATGGTAGTCATGAAGTTGAACCTCAGATGGACCTCCTGGTAAAGACCATACTCTTTGCTCGCCAAAACCTGATAAGTCTTGATATCCAGTAATTTCTTCTGCTCTCCTTTGGGGGAGAGCAAATCTCCCAGGGATGCGGCAAGCTGATAAGGATCGTTCCCACGAAAAAGGCGCTTCTGCATCGCCTTCAATTCGCTTTCCTGTTTTATGAGGTTCTCTTTGATGCTCTGGGCCTGAGTCAATTTCTCCTGGTATTTCTGGACGAGTTCTCCCTGTTGCTTGACTTTCAGTTCCAGATCTTCATTTTCCGATTCAGTCGGGGCGACCCAAAGCATATGACCGGCCAAAAGCGCCAGGAGAACAACCAATGCCAGAATCAAAGAAGAGCGCTGCTCCTTGAGTGCGGTCAGTGAGACCTTCGGGTATTTCATAAATTGCTTGCCTCTTCAGAATTAATCGGCGGTCTCGGCCTCATCGTCCGGTAGTTCATCATCTCCGCTTTCCTCCTCGGGCGTCGCTGATGGCGGTTGGACGCTTCGAGTGGGTTTTTTAGCCTTGGGGAGGCTGACATCCTGCTCCGGGATGCCCGGTTCGATAACTTCTTCTCTCTTATCGAGGCCCATAGCCTCTGTGGTCTTTCGAAATTTTTCAGAATCAACCTGCAACTGTACGTTAAACCTTTCATCATCAGATGACGGGTTTCGGGTCACCGGCGAGGCAAAGCGTACATCGCTGAAGCCTTCAACCTTGGAAAGTTCAGAAAGGAATTTTATTGCTGATTTACTATCTCCTCGCAGGATGAGTTGGCCTTTTCTCACCGAAAAGTAATTCAGCCAGGTATCTTGAGGGGTTAATTGGGAGAGGAGGGTCAGGATTTCGAAGAGCGGATAACCTTCGAGGTTGAATTCCGACAGCGTCTTTTGGTCTTCCTGGAACTTGGCTATGCGGGTCTGCAGCTGTTCGATCGGTTTCCACTGGGTTTCGAGCTGGGCGATCTCCCTTTTGAACCGACGACTCGTTTCTTGAAGCTGATTGTGGGTGCGCATCTCGTACAGGGCGAAGATTGAGTAAACAGCCACCATGGCCAGGAGCGGCCAGGCGATCCTCGGGACCTTCCATGGCTTAAGAAGCAGTTGCGCATCAAATGTCTGGATTTGATCCTGTTCGAGGAGATATGTCACCCAGTGGGATACCAGGGAACCCTGGAGGGGGTCGATCTCGAAGGCGATTTCATCCCTGTAGCAGCGCTCGCACGCTTTGGCCTTGAGATCTTCCTTGTCGGTGCAGACCAGGTGGATGGGAACGAGGTGCGTGCTGCCGAGATCATCTTCGGTATGTCGCAGGTGTTCAAGAACTACCCGCAAGTTATTACGATTCTTGCCAATCAGCATGGAATCCAAAAACTGGCCCTTGTAAAACCGGTGCAACTCAAGATGAGAAGGATCGATCAATCGCGCGAAGATCTCGATTTCCGGTGAGTCTCCTTGGGGATGGTCCGGGGAGAGGAAAGCGCGATACAGCAGAGAGGTAGGGATTATGCGAAAATTCTGGAAATTCACGGCACCGAGGACCTGATGAAACTTATCAAATACATCACGCTGTAAGGAAAAAATGGGGACTGATAAGCTGTGGTCCACGGGGACGGCTGGGCCGGGAAAGTGCAAGGTCCGCTCGTACTCCAGAAAGAGGTTCTCCTGCCAGTCGAAATTGAGTGCCTCCTGCAATTGATCTTGAAGTCCTGCGGGGTAGTGTTCCCGGTGGAAATTATAAAAGGTGAGGGGAAGGAAAAGGACCAAGGTGGTTGCTTTTTTGTCTCGCGGTCGCAGGTTGAGCCGCTGGAGGTAATCATAGAACGGTTCAACATCAGGGATGTCAAAGTGTTCCACAGCATCGATTTGCCATGATCGCCACTGGCGGTGAGCGCGAAGGATCTCCACCTTCTGCGGTTCAACATAAACAGCGAGCAGCTTTTTGGGGCGATGTTCCGTGGCGAATCTCAGCATCCGGAATTCCTTCTTGATGTTCGGCTCCCGCTAAAGAATCTCCCTCGACAGGACCTCGTAACCGTGCTTCGTTTGAGGAGTAAAACGAACAATCAGACAGATGGTCACCGCAGGAGGACCATTGTAAGCCATTCCTGTAGAAAAGATGCGATAGATTCCTCCATTTTCCCAGGTGATTACTTTTGCTTCGTTCTCCTGGTCAAGAACCGGTTTCTGCAAACTGGAGTTTGTACCATAAATGCTCAACATCTCAAACAGAGAATCTTTGCGTGGAACCATCAGGTTAGAGGTAATCTCCGCCCCGTTCCCTTCTGCCCCGTCGCCTCCCCCCAGATAACCGTAAAACAGCTGTTCCGTGATTCCAGGGATGAGAAGCATCTGGTCGAGGCTGAAAAGGGGGCCGTTAAAGGGGCCGTAAGGCAAACCAAGCCTCTTGTAATCGGATGCTTCCATGCCGTGCAGGCGCTTCAGATCATCGGGGTCCACGAAGTCGGCAATGACATCAGCGAGCCTTTCCGCCTCGATTTCATCAAGGTGCGCTGCACTCAGAGCTTTTCTCAGTTGCTCGGGATTGGCGGAGTTGACGTTTACTTTGGTTGTCTCCGATTCCACACTGATCGTGGCTTCTCCAACCCGATACTTCACCGTATGTTGAGTGCCGTTGGGCTGCCAGCTCAGACCGGGTTCCCTGTCCAAGGGTGAGGGTGGCGCTTGGCCCATGCGCGCTAATGCTTCATTACAGCCTCCAATGGCAAGATAATAGGCTTGTGCCCGTCGAAACAGATGGACCTGTTCTTCTCCCTGGAAGCGTGCAGTCGCTCCAATCTGGAGCGTAAACCACATCACCAGAGCACAGATCCAGAGGACTGCGATCAGCACCACCCCTTTTTCTTGCCGTCTCCGCCGCCGTTGGCCGGTCACCCGCCATTCATCCTTTCGATCGGTGCCTCCCGCATTCCTCATTCCTCAGCGTGCCTTTCTCCGTCTGGGTACGGGCGCCTTCAGACCGGTCTTTGAGGCATTGCTATCCAAGGTCAATTTGGCAAACGGGGAGTTGACAGGGAGAGCGGCGGAGAACGAGGCCGTGTTCTCCGGTGCGGCGCACTTAACCATTACGGCTGAAGGAATTCCGGACCCCTCCTCTATTGAAGGGACCGTTCCCCCCGCCTCCTCACCGGCATAGGAAAGGGCAAAGTCCCCCACCTGGATAAGGTAAAATCGAGGCCAGGCCCGGGTATCCCCCGGATTCATCTGGAGGAATCGGCGGATGGCTTCAGGATGATAAGGATCGAGCGGCATTTCGGCATAATAAAGTTCTCCTCTTCCGGGCACGAAAACGTATCTGGCAATCACCGGGATCCCCTTTGAGATAGCGCGCACGGAATAATCCGTGGCGAAGGCCAGCGAGTTTCCGTCTCCCTGAAAGATGGAATACTGGCGTCCTCCATCACGTATCAGGATTGGCTCGAATTCTGCCAGTTGCCATTTGAGCAATTCAAGGAGACTTGGAAGGTCGCTGGGCTCACGGTTTTGCTGGCGCTCCCAGACGCGCAGGGAGAGCGAGAGAGCAACCGAAAATATGCCGATAACCATTGCCGAAATCATGGTTGCCAGCACCAGTTCCACAAGGGTGAAACCTTGCGGCCGGGCAAGAATTCGTCTTCCGTTTCGCTGGCTCACCATCTTAACCCGACAACTCATTTCCTTGCTTCCCGTCTGAAGGGGTGACGAAGAGACTGAATTCCAAAACCTGACCGCGACATTCCAGCAGTACCCGATAAAGCTTTCGGAAACCGGCGGGCATTCCCCTGAGTTGCGGGAGTTCCTCTTCGGTAAAATGCATATTGACTGGCGGAACCCCCGGCTCGCGGGGCAGGGCTAATGAGCCGCTGGTTGCCTTGACCGGGTTTGCCAGAATCTCCTGAGCAACCGACTCCAGGAGCGGCTGGATTTGACTTTTCTCCTTCAAACGCTGGCTATATTGCAGGGAGACCGAGATCAAACCCATGAGACCACCCAGAATCAGGGCTCCGATAATCAAACTGACCAGGACTTCCAGGAGGGTGAAGCCTTTTGGGGTCGGACGGTATTTAAGCTTAAAGATTCTGCTCATCGTGGTTCAACATTATAGACATGGACGGTACCAAAAAGAGGATTAATGGCAATGTGGAAGGTGCGCGCTTGATCAAAGGTGATTTCGAGGTCGCTTCCAGACATGCTGCCGTCAGGAAAAAAGAGAATGAGGCTATCTCTGGTTTCGGGATCGGTTTCGAGGGAGTCCGCATCGATGTCAACGTTGGGGGGTATTGGTTTGCCGGGAGGCAGAACGAGGTCGTAGGTTCTCTCTGAACCTCGAATCCGGAAGGCCACGATCCCCCCTGAGTTCATGGCACGAAGGCGCGCGCGTTTGAGTGTTTGCACGAATTCCTGCAAGAATTCGCGGTCTTCCAGACGCTTCCAGCTGGCTCCCACGCGCGGCAGAACGATGCCTGAAGTGAGAGCCAAAATGACCAGGACGACGATGAGTTCGATGAGAGTGAATCCCTCGGAACGCTGGTGCGATGAATTACGGTGCATGGCTTTGGTGGGAAGCCTCACAGTTCTAGAATTTAATCTCGTTGATGCCAAAAATGGCCGTGAACATGCTCAGGACCATAGTCCCTATCATCAGGGCCGTAACGATGATCACCGCCGGTTCCAACAGGATCATCAGCCTTTGAATTCTTCTTTGCAGTTCTCCTTCAAAGTGATCGCCCAGGGCCAGCAGTCCCTCACCCAGGTTGCCTTGCTCTTCGGCAATGCGAAGCATGGTTCCCATACGGCTGGGGAATGGCTGATGGGTTCGGAAAAAACTGCTCATCGAATGGCCTGCCTTAATGTCCCGATGCACCGGAGCAATTGCTTCCTTGAGGACGCTGTTGATTAACAGTTCCTGCCCCAGACTGAGGGCGCGCAGCAGAGGCACTCCAGCCTGAATCATCGTGCCGAGGGTTCGGCAAAAGCGGGCCAATTCGCTGTAGAGGATGAGATAGCGCGTGAAAGGAATACGGAAGAGCAAACGATCCATTATCCGCCGTGCTTTCGGCTGCCGATAGAGATAACGTCCGCCAAAGAAGAAGACGGCCAGAAGGAGCGGAAAAAGCCATCCGTATTCCTTAACGATGATTCCTGTCTGGAGCATCACTTGGGTCAAAAAGGGGACTTTCTGGTTCAAATCCTCGAAAATCTGGGCGAATTTGGGAATTACGTAAACGAGCAGGATAACCATTGAAACCGCACTGGTGCCAAGAAGGATGCAGGGGTAAATCATGGAGGAGATTAGACTCTGCCGGAAGGAGCGGCGTTTTTCGAGGTATTGGGCCAGACGTTTGGTTATCGGACCTAGAGTGGCACTGGCTTCTCCGGCTCTTACCATGTGGTCGGAGAGTTCCCCGAAAACGTCCCGATATTTGCCTATTGCTCCTGAGAGATCCATGCCTCCCTGGACTTCTGCGAGAAGGTCCTGGACAACCTTCTGGAAAACCTTGTGCGTCTGGTTGGTGCTGATCAAAGCCAGAGCTCGATCCACGGGCAGGCCGGCAGAGAGCAGATCGGACAGGTCGTAGAAAAAACGGATGATGTGTTCTTCAGGTACGCGTCTTGGTTTGCGACTCTTGACCGCTTTGATCTGGACGGGGTAGAGTCGGTTGGATTTCAGTTTGCGCGCGGCTTCCGGTTCCGACAATGCCTCCAGAACCCCCTTATGAACCGCGCCCTGCAGATCGCGAGCCTGATACTGAAAATAACCCATAGTGTTACTGACTACCCCTTCGCGGACTCCATCCGGTTCGGTGCACGAGCTTAACCTGAAAGGGAGAGGCTGGTCACCCTGAGGACCTCAGAGAGGGTGGTGAGGCCGTCGACTGCTTTGCGGAAGCCATGGTGGATCAAGGGGCGGTAGGTCGCAGCATAGGCAACCTGAGAAATGGTTCCCGCATCTTTTCCGGCGACGATTGCAGAGCGGACGGCGTCATTGACCGGCAACACCTCAAAGATCGCCTGGCGCCCCCGAAAACCGGTGTAACCACACTTCTCGCAGCCTTTGTTATGATAAAGAATTACCGAAGAGGAAACCTCGGGAAGCACTTCCCTAATACGCGCCTGGTCAATATCGCGGGCCTCATAGGGTTCCTTGCAAAGGGGACATAAGAGGCGCACCAGTCGCTGAGCGAGAATGGCAAGAAGTGAGTCGGCCATCAAAAAAGATTCAATGCCGATGTCGCGGAGTCGTGTGATTGCACCCGGAGCGTCGTTGGTGTGCAGAGTGGAAAGCACCAGGTGGCCTGTCAGCGCCGATTCAATGGCGATATCAGCGGTTTCCTTGTCACGGATTTCACCGATCAGCAGCACGTCAGGGTCCTGGCGCACCAAGGACCGCAAGGCATTGGCAAAGGTCAGATCAATCTGCGGCTTCACCTGCACCTGGTTGATCCCGTTGATCTGATATTCAACAGGATCTTCGACGGTGATGATCTTCCTGGTTACGGAGTTCAATTTCCTGAGTACGCCGTAAAGGGTGGTGGTTTTACCGGAACCCGTCGGTCCTGTGACCAGAATCATTCCGAACGGCCGCTCAATCAGGTTTTCAATATATGTCAGATGCTGCGGGTCCATGCCCAGGCTGTTCAGGCTGTAGTCCACGGATTCCTGGGCCAGCAACCGCAAAACAACGCTCTCTCCGTATATGGTCGGAACGCAAGAAACACGGATGTCAACCTCGCGGTTGCCGAATTTCAGTTTGATTTTTCCATCCTGGGGGAGTCGTCTTTCTGCAATGTTGAGATTGGCCATGAGTTTCAAGCGGCTGATGATTGCCGCCTGCATGGTTTTGGGGGGTTGATCCAGGTCATAAAGCACGCCGTCGACGCGACATCGGACTTGAAAGGCGCGTTCAAAGGGTTCAAAGTGAATGTCCGAAGCGCGCATGTCCAGGGCCCGCGAAATTAAGACATTGACCAGGCGCACAATCGGCGCCTCCTGGGCTAACCCTCGAAGGTGTTCCAGATCCTCTTCAAAGGAATCGGGACCGAGTGCACCTGCGTCGCCATCACGCGACTGGGCCTCGGCTTCGCGTGCTGCAGTCCCGTAGAGACGATCGATAGAAGTTCGAATTTCCTCCCGCTGCCCAAGACAAAGATTGAGTTCCATTCCCGCGAAGTAACTGTCCAGGACATTCCGGAGAGGGAGGTCCAGAGGGTTGTTCACCACCACTCGCACGCTGCCGCTCTCCACCTGTATGGGCAGAACCGCGTGCTTTCGCAAAAAGAACATGGAGACACCTTCGAGGAGTACTGGCTTCTCGGGGTAATCTTCACGCTCCAGGAGGGGCAGATCGAGGTAGTCTGAAAGCACATGCAAAACGCGTCTTTCGTCGGTGAATCCTATGCCCTCAAAGGCATCCATCAAAGGAAGGCCTCCGATGAAGCAGGATGTTTGCAGTTGCCTGGCCTGCTCGTCCAACAGGCCCAGTTCCTTCTGAAATGCATTCAGAAGCGATGGCGATTCAGACATATAAACTCCTGAAATAGTGCGGTTCTTTTTGCAGCATCCTTTAACAAATCCGCCTTCAAAAGTAAACTTACTTGCCTTTAAGAAAGATGGGCAAAAAAAACAAGTAGATTAGGATGCGGATGAAGGACATCCGTTTGCAACCCCCGTTGAAAAAGAGTATATGAAGACCGTGAAGCTCTTGCAGGCAACAATCGAGCATGGAGTATAACATGAAAGGCTTAAAGAATGTGCCATCATTGCTGGCCTTAACCGTGGTTTGGGTGTGTTGCCTTGCCGCGAATGGCGCCAGTAGCCCGATCATGGTGGAGAAAAACCTCTTCGCCCAGGACCGGAAGCCACCCTCACCGGATTCAGCCGTCCAGAGCCCTCAACCCAACAAGCCCGGACTATCCGCGAAGGCCTTCCAGTTGGATGGGGTCTTCATTCGAGGTGATACCAGGAAGGCCATTGTGCGGGTGAAGGGGCAACTGCCGGGGGTGGACAAATCCAAGACCCAGAACCCTTATGTCACGGTGGGAGAGGGCGAAAAACTGGGCGACTTTCAGGTGGTTAAAATCGAACCGCGCAGAATTTCCCTGGAGAAAGACGGGCAGACAGAGATAGTTAATCTCTTCGCCGAGGGCAAGGTCGTGGTTCCGGTGCCTCCCGTACCGACATCGCCAGCCCCTGTTGCTGTGCCTCCACAGCCGGGACAACCGCCGCAGGGCCAGGTGGCTGCACCGCCCCCGCAACCACTGCCGCCTCAAGGCCAGATGGGGGTCAATGTACCCGGTGCCGGCCAACCTCCCAATGTGGCCAACCTTCCCCCGGCAGGACGACGTCCGGTCGCGCCACCCGGCCAAATTCAGCCGGACATGAATGTTGCCCCCGAAGACGAGGGCGATATCGAAGAGGATGCAGGTGAATAGCCCAATACCAAATGTCCGTTCGGAAACCCATCTGTCGATTTGAACAGCCGGGCGGGCTTTACGTCCACATGCAATCGACAAGTACTCGCGGCTTACATGGACTCATGGTAATAGAGCACACTGCTCAATAGAAGACCCGTTCCGACCGCCAAGTAGATGGCGGCAAGAATGGGTCGAGAGAGGGGCGTTTGGCGAAGCACAAAGCCGAGCAGTGCCATGAAGATGATCAGAAGATAACTGCGCCACGCCTGGAAGGCAAAAAGACACACTCTGTCAGGCTGTTGAGCGATGCGTCTGATGTTTTTTCTGGCGAGTGATGAGAAAGGAAGACGGTAAGCGCAAGCCCCCAAGCTCACCCCCAACGCAGCCCACATTCCGCTCTGAGGCCACTCCTGGTGTGAAAGCCAGAAACAGGCAATGAGACAGAGCGTCGCCCCAACTCCCGACCAGAGCAGGCCGGCAAGAAGGAGAAGCCAGTGGCGGGCAACCGCCGGAGTGTAAGTCATCTTCTCAATTACTCCTGGAACAACCAACTGAATTTCCTTGCAAAAAGTAATTAGTATCAACCCGTCGAGGGACTGCCGGAGGAAGGCATCATCCATAGCCGCCTTCTCTTTCGGGATTCGCTAATCAAAATCATTATCCAGGCACGGGTTGAAGTAGCCGAAACGAAGGTCGGGAAACCGCTCTTTAAGGCGTTTCATCCACTTGAGAATGCCGATGGTTTTTCCTCTTTCGGCGACTTTCAGGGAGGTCCGATACCATTCGGGGTCAATGTTCAGATTGCGCATTTGGATGAGGTCCACCTCTGTGTCCTTGAGAAAGCGGCACAGGGCGGTCCACTCTTCCTCCTGGTCGGTAAAGCCAGGCAAGATAAAATAGTTGATAGACGCAAACCCGCCATGAGCTTTGACCGTCCGAAGAGATTTCTTTAGCGCCTCGAAATCATATCCGCGGGGCCTGAAATAGGCTGTGTAATAATTTGGCCGACAGCTATTCAGGCTGACGCGGATGCTGTCCAAACCGGCTTCACACAGTTTTTCCACGGCTTCGGGCAGACTGCCGTTGGTATTCAGATTGATGGTGCCGCGGGAAGTGGTTTGACGCATCGTGCGTATCGCCGCAGCGATCACTCCGGCCTGTAAAAGAGGTTC
>JGI20214J51650_10000916_pt1 | contig 18574 bp, 13 predicted proteins | sample WetSurMetagenome_FD_51650 | JGI IMG/M metagenome (IMG submission 51650) | reverse complement strand
AGGATATAAAAGCCCTGATTGAAGATTCTGATTATTCGATGTTTTATTACTTTTAACTTATTATTTGTCAGTATAAGAGTATCACAAATTGAGAAATTCCGGAATGAAAATAATATCTTTTAAATCCTGCCTGAAGATTGCTCTCATTGCTACATCTCTGCTCCGGTGTTCAGTTAAGACATCCGATTTACCACCCGATGAAACAGTTACCTGTGTAGTTACAGACAAAGGGAAACTTGAGGAGATTGCAATGTTCCCTGCTGATAATCCTATTAATAAGAATATTGCTCAGGTCCAAGTTGATAGCCGGTCTGATGCTATAATTGCACTCATTGGCTCTCCCAATATAAAAGCCGATTTTGGAAGCGGTCTATGGGAGAACAGGCCGATCGGTATCCCTTTTATTCTGGTCTGTAACAGCCAATCCAAAATTCCGATAGTTTTCAGGGGGAACGGTTATGACGACAATTATGGGAATGAAAGCGACCCCGGCCCCTATCCTATCCCGCTTACTGCACCTGTAGAAGGAAACGGCACAGGCGACAGCCATGTTCTTGCAGTGGACCTGGATAATAAAATTTTATATGAGCTATATAATGCTAGCGCTGGGATAGGTGTTTGGGAAGCTTCAGGTGGTGTTATCTGGGATCTGAGTAAAAATGTTACAAGACCGCAGGGATGGACATCCGCTGATGCTGCAGGACTGCCAATATTGCCCGTTATGGTAAGGTACGATGAGATATTAAAGGGCACAATTGACCATGCAATTCGTTTCACACTCAGCAAAAGCAAAGTAACACGCGGTTATACTTCTCCGGCCAACCACCTGGTAAGTGGAACAAACAATAGTTCCTCTGCGCCAACTCCTATGGGAATGCGTCTCCGCTTAAAAGCCGGATATGACATTTCCGGTTTCTCGGAAACAAATAAGATAATATTAACTGCCATGAAAAGTTATGGCATTATACTTGCCGACATAGGATCTGACCTTTTCATAACCGGTGCTCCCGATGAACGATGGAATAACGATGATCTCAACATGTTAAAAACTGTCAAAGCAACTGATTTTGAAGTTATTCAGATGGGAGACATAATCAAAAATTAATGCCAATGAGAATAAATCAGAGTGTGAAGCAAAAAGTATTGTACGAGGAACTAACTCCCGGAGAATTCCGGATAAGAATAGCCGATGCGCCCATTGCTTATCTTCCCCTTGGTACTCTTGAATTTCATGGTGAACATATGCCAATGGGTTCAGATGGCATTCAGCCCTATGAATTTTTTAAAGAATTGGCGACAGAAGCAGGAGGTATTGTTTTGCCAGCTCTATTTCTGGGACCAGATAAAATGGAGGAAATTGATGGTGTTGAATATTATGGCAAAGACAAGGGGAATCATCCGGATATTAAAAAACAACATTATGAAAAGCAAAAGCTCACAGGAAGTATCTACTGGATCCCCGATTCTTTATTTATTACACTGATTGAGAATATATTAAAACAACTTAAAAGACAGGGATTTAAAATCCTGGTTGCTCATGGACACGGACCCTCCACAAACCAGATAATAAACCATTCACCAGAATGGGAAGCTGAGTTCGGAATTAAAATATTTCATCTCTGGGGATCTGAAAACGATGAATTGTACGGATTTATGTCCGACCATGGTGCCATGCTGGAAACTTCAGTAGTTATGAAATACAGACCTGAGCTGGTTCAGATGGAAAATCTTCCGGAAGATACAGATACCTGGCCTGTTGGTATCAGAGGCTACGATCCCCGGATTTTTGCAAACGAAGAGAAAGGTGAAGAAATAGTAAGAATCAATAAACAGCGAATAATTAAATCGTTAAAAGCTGAACTGAGCAGATTAAATTCATGAAAGTTGAGGACAAATAAAGAATACATTTAAAATATCTTAAAATTATTTAAACGCAGGAGGGTTCAATTGATTTTCTGATTTTTTAGACTTATATTTCAGAATAATTTAAAGAGAACTAATCCAAAATAATCACTCTGTATGAAAAATAAAACCTTATTAATCTTTTCATTTATAATCATGATAATGAATGCAATACCATTCATTCTGAAGGCAGATGATGTCAAGACGCTTGATATCGGAGCCTCTGCCCCTGCGTTTTCACTGCCTGGAGTGGATGGGAAAAATTATACTCTGGAAAGCTTCAGGCAGTCTAAAATACTGGTGATAATATTTACAGCCGATCATTGCCCCACTGCTCAGGCTTATGAAGACAGAGTGCTTCAATTGTATAAGGATTTCCATTCGCAGGGTGTAGAAATTGTTCTTGTATCTCCCAATAATCCAAAAGCTGTCTGCCTCGAAGAAATCGGATACAGTGATCTTGGAGATTCATTTGATGAGATGAAGATACGTGCAAAGGACAAGAAATTCCCAATGCCTTATCTGTATGATGGTGATAAACAGGAAATGGCAAAAGCATATGGTCCCACCACCACTCCTCATGTATTTATTTTTGACAGCAAACGCAAATTACGCTTCTGCGGCCGTATTGATGAGATGGAGAACCCATATGAAAAAGCAACTCAACATGACACCCGTAATGCCATTACTGCTCTTCTGGAAGGAAAGCCTGTTCCGGTTGAAAAAACCAAAACATTTGGTTGTTCCATTAAATGGGCCAGCAAAATTGAATGGCGAAATAAACTTGATCTAGATTGGAAAAACAAAACTGTTGAAGTTGTTGATGCTGATATTAACGGTATAAAAGAAGTATTAGCTAATAATACAAAGAAATACAGACTTGTCAATTTATGGGCAACATGGTGCGGCCCCTGTGTAATTGAATTTCCCGAGTTTATTACAATGCAACGGATGTATGGGGCACGCGATTTCGAGTTCGTTTCCATCAGCACTGACGGAATAAAGAAAAAAGAAAAAGTTCTGGAGTTCTTAAAAGATAAAAATGCCGCTACAAAGAACTACCTCTATTCGGCAGAAGATAAATATCCTCTTATTGAGGCTGTTGACAAAAACTGGCCTGGTGCACTCCCATATACTTTGCTTATTGCACCCGGGGGGCAAATTGTATATGCCCACCAGGGAGTAATAGATCCGATGGAAGTGAAAAAAGAAATCATGCAAAAAATCGGAAGATTTTTTGCAGATGATAAATAACCGCTGAGAAACAGATCCGGAAACTATATTCACAGGATTATTTAAAAGCCGTAATAGAATACAATTCAAATTATCCCTGTTATGAAAAAAAAAATTTCCCGCCGTCACTTTACAAAGCTCTCTCTGGCTGGAACTGCAGCTTTAGTGACAATAAATCAGTCAGATATGTATCCTGATGCACCTGCAGGTGCAGGTTGTGTACGTCTCGGTGGACCTGTATTCGGGGAGTTCAAGGATCCGCAGGTATGGATAAAAGCAATTAAAGACAAAGGTTACAGTGCGGCTTATTGTCCCGTCCCTGCCGGTACTGATGAGTCAACAATAAAAGCTTTTGAGAAAGCTGCAAAAGATGCAAACATTTTAATTTCTGAAGTAGGTGCATGGAGCAATCCAATCAGTAAAAACGAAAAGGAAAGGAATGATGCAATAAAGAAATGCAAGGAATCTCTGGCACTTGCGGAGCTTATCGGAGCGGGTTGTTGTGTAAATATAAGTGGTTCCCGCGGAGAAAAGTGGGATGGCCCGGATCCTGAAAACATGACTCAGGAAACATTTGACATGATTGTACAGACTACGCGGGAAATCATTGATGAAGTAAAGCCGGTTCGCACCTTTTTCACCCTTGAGACTATGCCCTGGGCTTACCCCGATTCACCAGACTCTTACCTGGAACTCATTATCGCCATCAACCGGAAACAAATGGCTGTCCATCTTGATCCGGTAAACATGATCAATTCTCCCGGAAGATATTATAATAACGGAGCTTTTATAAAAGAATGTTTTCTCAAACTGGGACGATATATAAAGAATTGCCATGCCAAGGATATTTTTCTCAGCAGCAACCTTACTGTCCATCTCGATGAAGTATTGCTGGGAACAGGCGGGCTTGATTACAGGACATTTTTAAGCGAATTAAGCAAGCTGAATAATGTCCCTCTAATGCTGGAACACTTAAAGACGAGTGAGGAATATGATAAGGCAGCAGCGAATGTAAGAAAGGTCGGAGCCTCTATCGGGATTCAGTTTTGCTGAGAGGATCAGATAACATTCGATCAATAAATACTGAGCATGTATAAAAATAAAAATCCACGAACCCACTTTCGATGGATAATACTGGGGATGCTCTTTGTTGCAACTACAATTCTTTATATCGACAGGTCTGCTTTGGGAATTCTTGCTCCTGACCTTCAGAAAAGTATTGGCTGGTCGGAGGAACAATACGGAATCATTAACAGTGTGTTTATGATCGCCTACGCCATCTGTTTTATCCTGATGGGCAGGCTGATCGATACAATTGGCACACGGAAAGGTTATCTGATTTCAATAGGTATCTGGAGCGTATCAGCTCTTGGTCATGCACTTGCCCGATCGTGGGTTGGATTTGCATTGGCCAGGTTCAGCCTGGCAGTAGGTCAATCCGGTAATTTTCCATCTGCCATAAAAGCAGTAGCAGAATGGTTCCCCAAAAAAGAAAGGGCTCTTGCAACAGGTATTTTCAATGGTGGCTCCAATATGGGAACGATTCTCTCTCCTCTGGTTATCCCTCCATTGGTACTTGGATTTAATAACTGGAGGATTGGGTTCCTCTGGACTTTCCCGATCAGCTTAATCTGGATTCTTTTCTGGTTAAAATACTTCAGGAAACCGGAACAAAGTACGAATGTTTCTGATGATGAATTAAAGTATATAAATTCAGATAGCGAAAAAGAAGAAGGCATTGAAAAAGTAAGATGGAAAGATATCCTTCCACATCGTGAAGCATGGGCAATTGCTGTTGCTAAATTCATAGCTGATCCCATCTGGTGGTTTTATCTCTTCTGGGGAGCAAAATTCCTGAATGAAAAATTCGGAGTAAACCTTAAACAAATCGGCTTACCTTTCTTTATAATTTATCTGGTATCATGGGGCCTGGGGATTTTCCTGGGATGGTTATCGTCCAGGTTAATGAAAATGGGATACAGTCTTAACAAGGGTCGTAAATTCAGTTTACTCACCTGTGCTCTTCTTGCAGTTCCTGTAATTCTGGTACCTCATACCACCGGAATGTGGCCAGCTGTAGGGCTGATTGCTCTTGCTGCCGGTGGTCACTGTGGCTGGTCGGCTAATGTTTTCAGCCTGATGTCGGACATTTTTCCGAAGAAAGCGACAGGGTCGATTGCCGGATTTGGTGGTTTTGCAGGAGCTGTTGGTGGTGCAATAGTAGCTTATTCTGTTGGTAAGATACTTCAGAATATCGGTACAGACGGTTATTCAATCCCCTTTGCAGTAGCCGGATTGGGATACCTGATTGCTTTGTTTATTGTCCATTTGCTAGTGCCCAATATTAAACCCATTCATATTTAAGCGAGTTAAAAATGACCAGTAAGGAAAGAGTTTATAAAACAGTTCATCATCAGGAACCTGACCGGGTCCCTTACGATCTGGCAAGTACTACTGTCACCTCTATTACAAAAAACGCCTACAAATCGGCAATGAGATACAAAGGGTTATCTACTGAATACCAATTCCAGGAAATCGACCCTGTTTCGCAGATCATTACTCCGGTTGAAGAGAATCTTGTTTATGTCAGATCTGATACACGAAGGATCGGTGCTCAGAGAATTCCTGAATACCATCAGCGAAAACGACTGTCAGGCGTAATAGAAACTGTAACCGATTTCTATGGTTGCGAGTGGGTATGGAATCCTGACAAAGATCTCTATTTCAATCAGGTTTCTTATCCGCTGGAAAGATTTGACACATTGTCTGAATCTTTGCATACTCTTTACAGGCCAGACTGGAATGATTATTTAAAAATTTTACACAGAGATCTGGACAATCAAATAAAAACCACTGAAGGTTTTTGCTGTGTCGCCGATCGTCATGTGGCGGGGTTGACAGAGAATTCATTACGCATAAGGGGATATGAAAAATGGTACATGGATACAGTTATGGATCCTGAAGGGGTGGAAGCTCTTTTTGATATAATTCTGGAAGATAAATTAAGGTACTGGGATGCTGTGATAGACTGGGCATTTCTGAATGGGAAGCACAATATGATCGATGTAATATCCGAATGCGATGACCTTGGTTCACAGAGTTCAACTATAATGGATCCGGATACATTACGGAGGATTGTCATCCCGCGGTTTAATATACTGTTTACTCATTTGAAAAAAAGATTGCCGGGAGTGAAAATATTTATGCACAGCTGCGGGGCCATTCATGAAATTATTCCTGATCTTATAATGGCTGGCCTTGATATTCTGAATCCGGTACAATATACAGCCACAGGTATGGATCTGGCAGAATTGAAAAAAGAGTTCGGGAAAGAGCTGGTTTTCTGGGGAGGAGGAATTGACACCCAGACAACACTCAATAAAGGAACTCCACAGGAGGTGAGAGATGAGGTAAAACGAACTCTGGATATACTGGCTCCTGGTGGCGGATTTGTATTTTCTCCGGTACATAATATCCAGGATGATGTTTCACCCGAAAACTTTTGGGCTATGCTGGATACTCTTCAGGAATACGGGAAATATTAACTAAACAAAATCTCTATGAGAAACAACAGGAGAACCTTTTTAAAAAATGCAGCACTTGGTACAATTGGTACATTTGCTATCCCAACTATAATACCATCCTATTTACTTGGCAATTCATCCCCGGGTAACAGGATAAATGTTGCGATGATCGGAATCGGAAGACAAACTGTTAGTCCCAATATTCCTCAGTTTCTCCAATCAACTAATGCCCAGATTGTCGCAGTATGTGACGTAGATTCATGGCGACTGGGCAATGGGCAAAAGCAGGTNAACGATTATTATGCCAGGCAAAAGGGATATTCTTATAAAGGGTGTGATGCATATGGTGACTTCCGTGAGGTTTTAAGCCGGAAGGATATAGACGCTGTGATGATAGCAACACCCGATCATTGGCACGTACCTATAGCAATAGAAGCTGCACGGGCAGGTAAACATATATCACTTGAAAAACCAATTTCAACGTGCATCGAGCATGGGCGTCAACTGGTGAAAGCAATTAAGAAACATGGAGTAATTACACGTAATGACAGTGAATTCAGAACTCTTCCTAAGTTTGCCCGGGCAGTCGAACTTGTACGTAATGGCCGTATCGGGAAAGTACAACGCATATTTGTTGCAGTGCCTTCAGACGGTCCTCCGCTGCCTGTACAGCCTGATATGGCTGTCCCTCCTGAACTTAATTATGATTTCTGGCTGGGACCAGCCTGGGAAGTACCTTATACCGAAAAAAGAGTTCATGATATTAAAATTAATACCAACCGGCCAGGTTGGATGCGGGTAGACAGTTACTGCAATGGCATGATTTCAAACTGGGGAGCCCACCTTATGGGTATTGTTCAGTGGGGCAATAACACAGAATATACAGGACCGGTAAGTATCGAGGGGACCGGTGATTTTGATAAAGGCTTATGGAATACACTCAAAATGTTTGATATTAAATATCATTATGCTAACGGAGTAGAGGTGTTCTTCAAAATTGAGAGGCCTTATGTTCGTTTTGAAGGAACCGATGGATGGATTGAAGTAGAATATATTGATAAACTCACCGCAAGTTCACAATCCATTCTCGATCAGCCAACCGGTGCAGGAGAAATTTCCTTTATAGATCTTCCTTCAGATAAGGAAGATTTTCTTCTGGCCATAAAAAACGGGAGGCAAACCATTGAACCGCTGGAAACAGCTCATCGCACTATATCAATGTGCCAGTTGGGACTGATTTCAATAAAAACCGGTTCAGCACTAACCTGGAATCCTGAAACCGAAAAAATAACTGATAATAACGCTGCATCGGCATTATTAAATATTCCTATCCGTGAAAAATATTTTAAGTTCTGATTTTGAGATTCGACCCGTTAAAATTAACTAACAGCGATCATATAGCCGGAATATTAAAAATATAACTCTAATTCAAAATAGTTATCATGAAATTTACCAGACGCAGTTTCATAAAAACCACCGGGACAGGAGTTATTGCCGCAGGCTTACCCTCTTCTGCTATCAGCCCGGCTATAGCAAATAATTTAAATACTTCCGGTACATTCAACCTGGCAGTTGCCGGTTATACCTTCGCAAAAATCGATCTCGACAAGTCTCTGGTCATGATGAAACGGATTGGAGTAAAATATCTGGGAGTTAAAGACTTCCATCTTCCGCTCGACAGTACAAAGGAAGTAATTGATCAGACACTTGTTAAAATGAGATCTTTTGGAGTTGAACCTTACGGTGTTGGTCCGATTTATATGAAAACCGAAGCATCTGTCGACCAGGCTTTTGCCTATGCCAAATTGGTGGGAGTAAATATTTTAGTCGGCGTACCTGACCCACAACTGCTGCCTTATGTTGAAAAGAGAGTGAAGGAATATAACATAAGGGTAGCAATTCATAATCACGGACCTGATTTACCTCTCTATCCAAGTGCCGAAGATATATGGAAGGAAATAAGAAACCTGGATATACGAATAGGTTTCTGTCTCGATATTGCACATACAGTTCGCCTCGGACTTGATCCCATCGAAACCTATATCAAATACAAGAACAGGATTTTCGATTTCCATGTCTGGGATGTCGATAAAGCTGAGAAAGCCGGCTGGTGTGTTGAAGCGGGTCGGGGGATAATTGACTTCCCTAAGTTTTTCAAAACATTACGTGAAGAAAAGTATACAGGGACATGCAGTCTGGAATATGGGAAAGACATGACCGATCCCTTACCTGGTATCGCCGAATCGATAGGTTACTTTCGGGGTGTTATTGCAGGATTAAAGGAGAATTAGCTTTATTATTCTGGCAAAAGAAAGTTAAAAAGGGAATTTTATGAAAAAAACAATATTCAGGCATATTCTTCAGATTGTCATCGTCAGCCTGTTTCTGGTTCAATGTACATCCGGTAAACTTACAGAATCTTATCATGGGAAAATAGCCTTCAATTCAGGCTGGGAATTTTTAAAAGATGCTGATACTACTCTGACTGCCAGCCATTTCGAAAGAGGGAATACACCTGTTCTTCCATGGGAGAATATTACACTCCCGCATACTGCAAGTGTTGAACCTCTTGTAATAACAGGAAAGCAATGGCAGGGTTATTGTTTATATCGTAAATTCTTTAAACTTCCTGCTTCCACTTCCGGTAAAACTATAACAATTCAATTCGATGGGGCAATGCATGTTGCCATGGTCTACCTGAACGGAGATCTTATTGCCCGTCATTCAGGCGGGTACCTTCCGTTTGTTATTGATATAACTGATAAAATTAAAGCTGGCAGGGAAAACTGTCTGTTAGTGAAACTCAACAATCTCGATAATCCTTTTGTGCCGCCTGGAAAACCAATTGCTGATCTGGATTTTTGCTATTATAGTGGTATATACCGTAATGTATCTCTTATAGTAAAAGAAAAGACTCACATTTCCAATTCCATTCTTGCAGACAGAATTGCCGGAGGTGGAATATATGTTTCATACAGTAAAGTAACTGACCAATCAGCTACTGTTAAAGTGAATGCCGATATAGAAAACGAAGGTGTGAATGAAGAAGATATAAAGGTACTGATGTCACTTGAAGATGTCTCCGGCAAACAGGTGGCATCAAATGAAACGGATGTACAATCTGTTAAACCAGGAACAAATAAACTTTTTACGCAAGAACTTTCTCTAGCAAAACCTCTGCTCTGGTCGCCCGATAATCCGAACTTGTACAGGCTTACTGTAAAAGTCATGAAAGGCCGGAAAGAAATGGATTCAGAAAATCTGAAAATTGGTATTCGTACTTTTTCATTCAGCGCTTCAGATGGGTTTGTCATTAATGGCTCAAAACTGAAAATCCGGGGAACCAATCGCCATCAGGAATATCCTTATATCGGAAATGCTCTTTCAGACAATGCTCAATACCGTGATGCGTATAAAATAAAACTGGCCGGTTTTAATTTTGTCCGGTGCTCACATTATCCTCAATCTGATGCATTTCTCGATGCATGCGATGAGCTGGGTATTCTGGTTATGGATCCTGTACCGGGATGGCAGTATTTCGGAAACTCGGAATTTCAGAAAAACAGTATAAACGATGCCCGTAACATGGTACGCCGCGATAGAAACCATCCGTCTGTTATTTTGTGGGAAGCCTCACTGAATGAAACTGTTATGGAAAGAGCATATATGGAAAAAGCTAATCATGCAGTTAAGGAAGAGCTTCCCTATGGTGATAATTATACATGCGGATGGATAGATGACGTTTATGATCTCTTCATTCCTGCCCGCCAGCATGCTAATCCTCCCCTGTACTGGAACAGATATAACAGGAATAAGCCTTTTCTCATTGCAGAATATGGCGACTGGGAGTATTATGCTGATAATGCCGGATTCAATCAGAAAGAATTTTCCGGACTTACGGCGGAAGAACGAAACTCAAGACAACTGAGAGGATCTGGACAAAAACGATTGGCACAACAGGCTCTTAACTACCAGGAATCACACAACGATAACCTCAATGGCCCTGCCGTCGGTGATGCAAACTGGCTTATGTTTGACTATAATCGCGGCTATGCCTCCGATATTGAAGCATCGGGTATTATGGATATATTCCGATTACCCAAATTCGCCTTCTATTTCTATCAAAGTCAATCATCCTTACAAACTGAAAAAAACATTAAATTTCATGATCCTGTGATTTACATATCTAATTACTGGAACGATTCATCATTCACAAATGTAAAAGTATATAGTAACTGTGATGAGGTTGAATTAAGTCTTAACGGACAGGTAATAGCCCGTAAGCATCCCGATAACAATTTAATTTCCAGGAATCTGCCCCACCCACCGTTCAGTTTCGAAATTAAGCCATTCAAACCCGGAACATTAATAGCAACAGGCTATTTCCAGGGGAACAAAATTATTGAAACCACCAGGAAAACCCCGGGATTACCTTCTCAGATTATTTTAAAATGGGATGAGAGCGGGAGAGCATTAAAAGCCGGCTGCAATGATGCAGTATTTGTTTATGCCACAATAACAGACAATGATGGAACAGTTATCCCTGACTATAATCAGATGATCGAATTCAGGACAACAGGAGACGCAGGAATTATAGGATCCAATCCGATTAAGGCTGAAGCAGGGGTAGCAACGATATTGTTAAAAGCCGGTGTAAATCCCGGTATTATTGAAATTACTGCCGTAGCACCTGGTATTGTGAGCAATACTCTTCAAATCAAAGCAGACTGAGTTTTATCACTTAATAAAATTATATTAGTTTAATCTCCAATAAGAAATTTATCATGAAAACTATCCTGATTAATTTATTGATTTTCCTGGTTGTCTTTTTGACCGCTTGTTCCGGAAAAAATAAAACTGTTCTTATAAAATTTGAAGGTGCCAGGAGTGAAAAGAAATGGGCAACAAAAGAGTTGGATCACGGATTACCTTCTGATTGGTCCTCATCCGGATTCTTGACATTCGAATTCAAGTCATCAACCACCCAGCGTTTCGAGCTCAGCCTTTATGATGTGACTGGAATCCGATCTCTTGAAATAGTACCGTTCCAGGGTATCTGGGTCAGGGCATCAATCCCTCTCATCCATTTCCAGAGGATGAATACAGAAGGTATGGACCAGGCTTCAATATGGAAAACACCGCGTCCAGGTTACTGGATCGGGTTCACCGGCTCCGTTGGAACAATCAGGCAGGTTGATTCACTTGGATTTGCAATGAGTCTTCCGATCGGTTCCCCAAACCTGGAGGTCAGGAATATCAGACTGACAATAACTGCAGAAGATACAATCTTTACTGATAAACCGCTGGTTGATGAGTTCGGACAATGGATACCTGATGACTGGACAGGAAAAGCAAAGACTCTTGATGATCTTAAAACTTCCTGGAATGAAGAGGATAAAATGCTGCAATCTGAAAATTCAAGCACCTCTAAGTATGGTGGTTTTACAGGAACTAAAGCCAAATCAACAGGCTTTTTTCATACTGAAAAGATTGATAACATATGGTGGTTTATAGATCCGGAAGGTCAATTGTTCTTCTCAAATGGCAGCAACTGTATAGAATCGAGAACAGATTTTTCGCGTATTAAAGGCCGGGAGTATTTATTTACGGCAATGCCACCATCTGCGGAACTGACTAAATCCGAGCACTCGTCGCGAAGAGATGGTAATGCAGCTTTTTATTCATGGAATCTTTATCGCCGGTTTGGCCCTGACTGGTATCAGAAATGGGAAGACCTTACTTTTCGCCGCATGGAAAGCTGGGGTATAAATACAATAGGGAACTGGTCTGATGCTAACCTGGGAAGCAGTCACAGGAAAACTTATGTTGCGACTCTCAATGGCTGGGGAATAGAAACCGGAACTATGGGGATGCCCGACGTCTATGCCCCTGGTTATGCTGCCAAAGTTGATGAGGCTGCATCAAGACAGTGTGCTCCAAAGAAAGATGACCCGTTTCTCCTTGGCTATTTCATTGGTAATGAACCTCCATGGCCCGGACGGGAGACCGAGTTTGTGACGGTTGTACTTTCAGGAGTGGCTACTCCTATGCAAGCTGAATTGAAAAAGTACCTTTCTGCAGGCGATACACCTGAACGACGTACAGCATTTGTCTATGATACTTATTCCATGTTTTTAAAAATAGTCTGCTCAGCTATTAAAAAATATGATCCCAATCATCTCAATCTTGGGTTACGATTTGGAAATCCTCCTTCCACGGAAATCATCATGGAATCGAAGAAACATTTCAACGTATTCAGTTTCAATCACTATGGGTATTCTGTGAGTCATGATGTGATACAAAATATATACAATGAAACAGGACTGCCTGTCATGATCGGTGAATTTCATTTCGGAATTCCGGATCATGGACTTGCTCCGGGGCTAGCTCAGACTAAGAATTCAGAGGAGCGTGGAATTGCTTATCGCTATTATGTTGAAAATGCTGCAGCTCATCCGGCGGTGATTGGTACTCACTGGTTTCAGTGGATAGACCAGCCTTCAACCGGACGGTTTGACGGAGAGAACTATAATATCGGGCTGGTGGATGTTACCGACCGTCCATATCCCGAGATGATTAATGCTATAAGGGAAACTTATAAAAGACTTCCCGGTATACATTCCGGGAAAGAGGTCCCGGTTAGCAGACAGGCAATAGTACAATAATGATCTAATGATATAAAGCTATGAAAAGAAACTCCTCACTCAAATTTCGTATAATGAGATACTTTTATGCAGCCTGCATAATTATTTCATTAATCTCATGCAATAAACCTTCCGGGATTAACCGAATCTGGGCTATTGACGATGGTGAAAAAATCAGGCAGGATGACATTAATAATCCACTTGCCACCGATAAGAACAATGCAGTCTGGTCGAATAATACAATAAATGTTTTTGGAGGCAGGAATGAAATAGTCGCCTTTCAGCTGATCATTCAGGCTGATACAGAGGGAGTAAACTTTGTAAATGTTAAAATCAGCGATCTGAAAAACGATAAATCAACAATTCCGGGTTCGGATACAGGACCAGCTGATCCTTTCGACTACAGGGGCAAATATATTGAACTATTCACCGAACATTATCTCAACATTACCAAACGGACACCTCCGTTGTGGTTCTTTTCGGAGAGTGCAATTCCCCCAGCTTACTATAGCGGGTTGGTCCCTGATTGCCTGATACCATTTTCTGCCAAACCGGGAAAAGGAGGAGCACCTTTCAGGATAGAAGGTAATAAAAACCAGGGTGTCTGGGTTGATATACTGATACCTGAAAACTCTGAGGCAGGAACTTATACAGGAAATGCTACCATTACAGTTGCAGATAAAATATTTAAATCGATCCCGATTAATCTGAAAGTATATGATTTTACCCTCCCCGATTCAACTCACCTTAAAAATATGTTTGGCTATTCGCCCGGAACAGTGGCTAAACGGCACGGTGTATCCAGGGGAAGCGAAGATTATTATAATCTTGAGGTAAAATATCAACAGATGGCACACCGACACAGGTTTGACCTGGTAACAGAGGTTCCGAATCTTGATCTTATGAACAGGTATTATAAGAGATACTATACCGGAGAAATCTATACCACAGGGAAGGAATATGCCGGACCAGGAAAAAATACCGGGAATACGACCTTTTCGATCGGTTATGGAGGTGATTTACCTGACGAATACGGAAAAAGCATTAATAATATGAATAAATCAAGCTGGTGGGCCGGTTCAGACGCCTGGGAAAACTGGTTCATTCAAAATGCACCCGGTGTTGACCGACACAAATATTTATTTCCCGATGAGCCTGATTTTAAAGGACCGGAGGGTGCAAAAGGAACAGGTTCAATGGATACAATCAGGATGCAGGCTAAATGGTCGCACAGCAACCCCGGAATTGGCAAAAATATTCCCACTCTTGTCACAAATAAAATCCTGCCAGGCTTAAAAGGATATGTGGATTTCTGGTCAATTTCGAGCCAGGAGTTTACTTTGAACCTGACTCCTGAAGAGATGGCTTCTGAAAAAGCACTTGGCCATAAGTTCGGGATATATAATGGTTTCCGACCTGGTATGGGAGCTGTTGTCAGTGATGCTGATGCCATTGAATTCAGGGTAATGCCATGGATTGTCTGGAAATATAATGTTGATCAGTATTTTTACTGGTCAACGACCTTCTGGAGAGACCTGAATGTTTTTGTCAATCCGCTGACCTATGAAGACAGAATAAACGGAGATGGTACATTTCTATATCCGGGTCAGGACTTTGCTTTTCCTGAAGAAAACAGAAACCTTTCAGGTCCAATGTCGTCCATAAGGGCAAAAAACTGGCGCAGGGGAGCTCAGGACTATGAATACCTGTGGCTGGCAAAAAAAGCTGGATTGGGAGGCAGGATTAATCCTATAATAAATGAATGCATACCAACAGGTTTATGGGAAGCTAAGTCGCAGAAAGATGTGAGCTGGTCAAGCCGCGGATATATGTTCGAAAAGTACAGGAAACAACTTGCAGAAATTCTTTCATCCAGGCACTAAAGCAACATTTACTTGAACAGGAAAATAAGTTACTCACAATCACTATCAATATTTTCATTTTCTTGCTTTTTCCCGATTTAATAAATTCCAGTTTTATATTTGAAATGAAATATAATATTATATATTTGTTTTGAATGGTAATGCAACCAAATGATGTGCTTTCTTGATAATATCTAAAATCTCTTCCTAATGTTTTTTATCTTTCAAACTATTTAAAATTTACGGAAAAATATTCAAAAAAAAGAAAATATGAGCGATCCTATTCAATTAAAGCAGGAACAAACCCGGATTCAATCAATAGACTTTTTTCGAGGTTTTACAATGTTTCTTCTGATTGGAGAAAGCACACAGATTTATAGCCACATAAAATCGATTGAAAGCAGCAGAATAATGCAATTCATTGGTGCACAATTCAGTCATCATGAATGGAACGGACTGCACTTCTGGGATTTGATACAGCCTTTTTTTATGTTTATTGTCGGGGTAGCGATCCCATTTGCAGTTGCTAACAGGATCAAAAAAGGTGATTCCAATAAATTAATAACACTTCATGCTGTCAAGAGGTCTTTCCTCCTGCTGTTCCTTGGATGGGCTTTATATTGCATAGGTCCTGGAGAAATAGGTTTCAGGTTCCAGAATGTGCTTGCGCAATTATCTGTTACTTACCTGATTGCATTTCTGATCATGAGAAAAAGCTTCTCATTCCAGCTTATTTTCTCTTTAATAATTCTCTTGCTGGCAGATCTTGCATACCGGTTTTTCCCTGTTGAAAATTTCAATCATCCATGGGTAGCTTATGAAAATCTTGGTGCATGGGCAAATAATAAAATAGAAGGTGTCGATAAGGCAAGTATCTGGGCATCGATTAATGCCCTCCCTACAACAGCACATACCATATGGGGTGTTCTTTTTGGTCAGCTACTTATGAGTGACCGGACTATAAGAAAGAAAATTCAGATTATGGTGATAGCAGGCCTAACTGGTCTGATTATCGGTTATTCTCTCGATTTTTTGCATATCACTCCAATTATAAAAAAAATTGCCACATCATCATTTGTATTTGCAAGCGGTGGCTGGGCTATCCTTGCACTCTGCTTCAGTTATTGGCTGATAGATGTGAAAAAGTTATTCGCAAGAGGCTCCGTGTTTTTCATTATTGTTGGGATGAATTGCATATTTATCTATCTCTTTTTCGAGGTTGGCGGTGCCGAATTTGTGAGCAGACTCTTTATTCCCTTCACCAAACTGTTGTTCTCATGGGGAGGAACCCTTATGGTAGAAATAATGACAAGCCTGGCTGCATGGGCTTCATTATGGTATATCTGCTACTGGTTGTATAAGAACAGGCTTTTCATTAAGATCTGAAAAAATAGAATTTTATTACCATGGAAACTATAAGCAACCCAATTCCGTTAAATAAAGAACAGGACAGAGTTCTTTCGATCGATTTTTTTCGCGGATTTACCATGTTTATGCTCGTAACCGGAATAGCTACTTTATTTAACGGGATGGTTGAACAGGGTAAAGCAGGAACTATTATCACCTTAATAAATAAACAATTAGAACATGCTGAATGGAACGGACTCTATGCCTGGGACCTTATCCAGCCTTTCTTTATGTTTATTGTCGGTGTCGCCATGCCATTCTCCCTTGCGAAAAGGCTGGCCAGGGGAGATAGTGGCAAAAAAGCATTTTTTCATGCACTCACCCGCTCGTTCTGGTTACTTGTACTAGGCTTTATATTAGGATCTGAGCAGAATTATATCGGTTTCCAGAACGTTCTCGCACAATTATCCTTTACATATATAATAGCTTACCTGGTCATGCAGAAAGATATTAAGTGGCAACTAGTGATCTCATTTGCCATGATCCTTCTATCTGACATGATATACCGCCTTTGGCCTGTTGAGGGTTTTAATCAGCCATTTACGCCTGATCATAATTTTGGTGCCTGGTTTGATCTTGCAACAGCAGGAAGTTTAAGCTCCGGTCACTGGGTTTCATTTAATGCCATCCCAACAACTGCTCATACAATATGGGGTGTTGTAGTTGGTAAGCTGCTAATGAAAGAGTGGCCTCAAAGAAAAAAGATACTGATCCTGCTTGTTATCGGACTGGCCGGAGTAATAGCCGGATACTGCATGGATCCGTATATTCCTATAATAAAACGTATATGTACAAGTTCTTTCATGTTCGTAAGCGGGGGATATTGCTTAATAGCTATGGCATTTTCATACTGGTTGATCGATGTTATGAATTTCAGGAAGTTTGGACTCTTCTTTGCCATCGTCGGGATGAATCCTATTTTCATTTACCTGTTTTCCAACCTGGGAGGTAAGCATCTTCTTACACGGCTTACCGAACCGGTTATACCAATAATTTTCTCATGGAGTAATGAGATAATCATTAATATGATAACTATAGTTATTGTTGCTGCAATGGTATGGTATATCTGCTATTTCCTCTATAAACGGAAGATATTTATCAGACTTTAACTGTAAAAAAGCCACCCTGTGCTTTCATTCCAGGGTGGCTAAATTAATAATATCATCTAAATCCTCTACTTATTCGTAGCTTCCATCAGCTTCTTAATAATTATAAAATTAGTGTTCGTTGTGAACTTTTTTTCAATCTCTGAAGCTTCTGTCTGATCATTCTTATAAGTTGCAATAACCCATTGGTTAGCAGGGTTCTCCAAACTTCCTGATTTTTCTATTTTCTGAACTAATGAATTTGCTGCTTCGGTTTCTCCTTTTTCCTTGAGAAGTTTCAGTGCCAGAATATTATTAAATGAAGGAGACGGGTCCTGATTCGTGTAGTCAATTATTGACTTTCTTAGTACAGCACTTCCCTCAGGCTTCTTAATTTTATCCAGACAGAAGATTTCAAGATAATCCTGAATCCTGGTTTCAACCTCATAAGGCTTTCCTACGCCAAGATTCTCAGGCCATTCTTTTGATTTTTCAATCATTTTCATAGCTTCTGTATATTTTTTGCTCTTTATGAGGTCCATTGATAGAAACAGACAAGCCTGCTCGAATATAACTTTGCCCTGTCTTGCCCCTTCCGAAGGTAAAATGTTCATTCCTTCCAGAGTCTTAAGGCTTTTTGAATATTGTCCATTATTTATCAGGGAAATAGCATATTGAACCCCTATAGCAGGATTAGCTTTGTGCCTTTTAACTGCTTCTGCAGAAAGGGTCAGTGTCATTTGATAGTCCTGGTGAGCATCATAATATTCAATCAGTTTGTAAACACTCCTCCAGTCATCAGGTGCAAGCTTTTGGGCGGTCTGCAGATCCATTAGTTCCTGCTTATCATCTTTAGGAGTCAGAAGTGATGCCCTGGTCAGATAGAACGGTGCATAATCGGGTTCCTGCCCACAGTC
>JGI20214J51650_10000913_pt1 | contig 18592 bp, 16 predicted proteins | sample WetSurMetagenome_FD_51650 | JGI IMG/M metagenome (IMG submission 51650) | reverse complement strand
TGACCGACTGGCCGCCTACCAGGCCCGGATATCCGACAAGACCGTCCACCCGCTGGAGCCCAGGAAGACCGGTGCATGGCAGACCGCGGAGGCATCCACCAGGCCCCTGCTCAGCACGAAGCAGTCGACCCTGCCATCGGCCTTCCGGAAAAGCATTCCGAAGGAACAGCCCGCGGGGGAGGCGAAATTCCCGCCGGGCCGTGAGTAAGCCGTTCATCCGCAGCTGCAAGCCGCAGGCCTGTCGTTGCGGGAGCTGTTCTTAGACACGATCAAGGCACGTGGAGAGTGAGATCTTGAAGGAAAAAAAAGGCAAATCCTTGAGAATCCGCAAGAAGCTGGGGGAGATGCTCATCGATGCCGAGGTCCTGAACGATGACCAGCTCCGGCATTTCCTCGACGAGCAGAAGAAGACGGGCATGAAGCTGGGAAAGCTCCTGATCCAGCAAGGCATCCTTTCGGAAACGCAGATGGTGGACCTCCTGAGCCAGCAGCTCAAGATCGAGAAGTACCATCCCGACAAGTACCCCGTCGATCTCAACCTTGCCACCGTGTTTGCAGCCGACATCGCCCAGAAGAACCAGGTGGCGCCGCTCAAGAAAAAGGGGCGGCTCCTGACCCTTGCCATGACGGACCCCGTTGACATCAACGCGCTGGATTACATCGAGGCGCTTACCAACGACGAGGTGGAAACGGTCGTCTGTACGGAGCGCGAGCTCAACCAGCTCATCGGCCAGATCTACGGCATGCAGTCGGGTCTGGGCGGGGTGCTGGAGAGCCTCGAGGAGCTGAAGTTCGACTCCGGCCTGGATGCCGAGGCGACCGCCGAGTATACCGACGACCTGCAGGTGAGCCCCAGCTCGATCATGGGGATGGCCGAGGAGGCGCCGATCGTGCGCCTGGTCAACTCCATCATCTCCCAGGCCGTCCGGGAGGGGGCGAGCGATATCCACATCAGCCCCCAGATGAAGAACGTGCAGGTGCGGTTCCGGATTGACGGCAGGCTCCATGAGGTCCCCGCACCTCCCAAGCAGATGTTCCTGCCCATCATCTCCAGGATCAAGATCCTGGCCAACATGGATATCGCCACCTCGCGCATCCCCCAGGACGGGCGGTTCACCGTCAAGATGGAGAACAAGGAAATCAACGTCCGCGTCTCTTCCATCCCGACCATCTACGGGGAGAACCTGGTTTTGCGACTGCTGGACATGAGTGCCGGCGTCTACTCGCTCGACCGTCTCGGGATGGTGAAGGAAGATCGCGACAAAATCGAGTCCATCATCAACAAGCCCTATGGGATGATTCTCAGCTCGGGACCGACGGGAAGCGGCAAGAGCACGAGCCTCTACGCCATCATCCGGGAGATCAACCGGCCCGACATTCATATCATCACCCTGGAAGACCCCGTTGAATACCGCGTCGAGAAGGTTCGCCAGGTCCAGCTCAACCGCAAGGCCGGCATGACCTTCGCGAGCGGCCTGCGGTCCATCCTGCGCCAGGACCCCGACGTCATCATGGTGGGCGAGATCCGCGACGGAGAAACGGCGGGCATCTCCGTGCAGGCGGCACTTACGGGCCACCGGGNTTTGAGCACGGTCCACACCAACGACGCCGCGGGGGCCATCACCCGACTCATCGACATGGGGATCGAGCGTTTTCTCGTCTCCTCGGTGTTGCTTGCCACCTTTGCCCAGCGGCTCGTCCGGACGATCTGCCCCTACTGCATGGAACGCTATCGGCCCAACGAAAAGGTCATTGCCGGCTGGGGCCTCAAGGTCGACGGGGCGAATTTCCAGAGGGGCAGAGGCTGCCCGGCATGCATGGGAACGGGGTATCGCGGCCGAACGGGGATCTTCGAGATCGTCCTCAACGACGAGGAAGTTCAGGACATGATCCTGAGGGGGATCCCCGCCCAGGAGATCACCCGCAACCTCAAACAGAATGGAAAATTGCGGACGCTCAAGGACGACGCCATGAGCAAGGTGCTCTCCGGGGTGACGACCATCGAGGAAGCCTCGGCGGCGGTCATGGTCTAGAAGAAGGCACGAGGGACGAGGGGGTAGGGACGAGGCGAAAGGAAATAATAAATCGTCGTCGTTATTTGCTTTTCACTGGTCACTAATCACTGATTACCGGTCACTGTATTTAACATGCCAAAATATTCCTACGAAGCCATCAACGAAATCGGCGCGAGCGTTTCCGGCGTCATCGAGGCGGACAACCTCGACGCGGCCAGGAATGTGCTGCTCAGCCGCGGGTACATCCCCTCCCGCGTCACCGGCGCGTCGGAGCGCGGCGCCCTCCTCGGTTTATCATGGGCGAGCCTGGAGCAGAGGTTCTCCGGGGTCTCGATGCAGGAGCTCATCCTGTTCACGAAGCAGTTCCGGACCATGTTCCTTGCCGGCGTTCCGATCATGCGGCTGCTGGAGGTCCTGGAAGTACAGGTGGTCAACCCGAAACTCAGGCAGATCGTGACGGAAATCACGCAGGATGTCCGCGAGGGATCCCCCCTTTCCGACTCCCTGGCAAAACATCCCAAAACGTTTAACACGCTTTACCGCAGCATGATCAAGGCCGGCGAGGCCAGCGGGACCATCCCGGAGGTTCTGCAGCGGCTGATCTACATTCTGGAACACGAGCACAAAATCAGGTCCGACGTGAAATCGGCACTCCAGTACCCGATCATTGTTGTCGTGGCCCTGGGCATCGCATTCTTCGTGCTTCTCAACTACGTCATCCCCCGTTTCGTGGGCATCTTTGCCCGCGTGGGCGTCGACCTGCCCTGGCCGACCCGCGTGAGCCTCATGCTCCACCGCGCCCTGACGGATTACTGGTTTATCTCCTTGACCTTGCTGATCGGCCTGTTTGCGGGCTTGAGTTATTATCTCAAGACGGAACAGGGGCGGTTCGTGAGGGACTCTATCTTCCTGAGGGTCCCCCTGCTGGGGCCTCTCTTCATCAAGGCGGCCATGTCCCGTTTCGCCAGCATCTTCTCCATCCTGCAGGCAAGCGGTGTGCCCGTCATGAGTTCGCTGCAAATTCTCTCGGGCACGATCGGGAACACGGCCATTGCCCGGGAGTTTGACCAGATCAAGGACCGCGTGGAAGAGGGCCGGGGTATATCGGGGCCTCTCAGTACGGCCCGATATTTCACCCCCATGGTCATTCAGATGGTGGCCATCGGGGAGGAGTCGGGCCAGCTGGACGAGATGCTCCAGGCCGTTTCCGTTCACTATGACGACGAGGTGGCCTTTGCGGTGAAACGCCTCGCCGATGCGATCGGGCCGATCCTGGTTGTGGGGCTCGCTTTCGTCGTCGGGTTCTTCGCCCTGGCCATCTTCCTGCCCATGTGGGATTTGACGAAGCTTGCCACCAAGGGATTCTGATCCAGGGTGTGACAACAGAGTTCCGGAGACCTCTCCGGGAATGCGGCATTCATTGTGTCTGAAAGAGGAGTGAGATAAAAAGCCAGGGGCGTCGTTGTGCCCTGCAACACGGCAGATCAAAGCGACATTATGCAGAAGAAATCCCGGTTCCAGATCAGCCTCTACGTCCTGATTCCCGTCATCTTCAGCGGCATCACCATATTTGCCGTTATCGTGACCTACCAGATCGTCGATTTTTACGCGAGGTACAATATCGAGTCGCCGTGGCTCCTGAAGTACTGGGGAGTCGGCATCGGGCTGTTCACCTTCCTCTGCGCGCTGCTCGTGACCTGGATGATCCTGAGCCCCATCAAGAAGTTCATCCGGGACGCGGAGAACCTGCCCACATTTCCGAAGTCCCAGCTCCAGAGTGCCGTGGATCAAAAGGCTGACGACATCAGCCAGTTCAACCTCATCTTCGAGCAGGTCACGAGCATGCTCTCCAAGGTGGAGGCCCGGGAGCTCTTCCCGGAGATCATCGGCCAGAGCAAGCTCATGCGGGGGATCTTCAGCCAGATCCTGAAGGTGGCCCCGACGGACGCCACAGTCCTCATCACCGGGGAGAGCGGCACGGGAAAGGAACTGGTAGCCCAAAGCATTTACCAGCACAGCCTCCGCAAGGAGGGTCCCTTTATCAAACTCAACTGTGTGGCCATCCCCGAGGGTCTTCTGGAGAGCGAGCTGTTCGGCCACGAGAAGGGGGCCTTCACGGGCGCCACGACTCAGAAACGGGGCAAGTTCGAACTGGCTCACGGGGGCACCATCCTCCTGGACGAGATCGGCGACATGCCGCTGACGACCCAGGCCAAGCTCCTGCGGGTCCTCCAGGAAAAGGAGTTCGAACGGGTGGGCGGCACGAAGCCGATCCGGGTGGATGTCCGTTTCATCGCCTCGACAAACAAGAATCTCATGAAGCTCGTCCAGGAAGGACGATTCCGCGAGGATCTCTTCTACAGATTGAATGTGTTTGCCCTGCACCTTCCCCCTTTGAGGGATCGTCGCGATGATGTACCGTCGCTGGTGCAGAGTTTCCTCGAAACGGCTCCAAAATCATCGGAGATTTCCTCCGGGGCCCTTCAGACCCTCATGGGTTTCAATTGGCCGGGCAACGTGCGGGAGCTGAAGAATGTCATTGAACGGGCCTCCGTCATGGCCGAAAACGGGGTCATCGAGCCCCAGCACCTTCCAGTGCAAGTATCCGGAGGGGTGGTGGGGCAGGCCATGCAGGATGTTTCCGAACAGGCAAGCCTTGATGACCGGCTCGCCGAGATCGAGAAGCGGCTGATCATCGATGCCCTCATGCGGGCCGACGGCGTGCAGGTAAAGGCCGCCCAGATCCTGGGGATCAAGGAGCGGAGTCTCTGGCACCGGGTGAAAAAGTACGAGATTGACGTGACGACGATCAAGAAAACTACATAATATGTAGACATTACAACAATTTATGTCATTTTCGCACCGCCGGACTAAAGATGGTGAATCTTGAATCCCCGGCTGGAGAAGAGACAAGTTATTGAAAAGAGTAACCTTTCAAAATTCGTCGATTGAAGCCTTCAAGCCGTGGCACGGATGATGCTCTCACGTTTAGCAGGTCATTTTCCGAGACCGGCATCCGTTGGTGGTGACGGGTCATCCGTTAACCGTTGGTTTCGACCCCGCATGTTTCGCCTGGCCGGCATGCAATGCGGGGAGGATCTCCAGGGGTCCGGGGTTGAAAAACTGTGGATAAACGGGATGAAATAGTTTAAAATGCGCCACCTTTCGGACAGGCACTCCTGATTGGGGAATCAGGGGTGCCCCCCGGTCGCCGCACGAACGTGCGATAAATGGGGTTGTCGGAGTGTTGAGAGAGAGAAAATTAACAAACGAAGGAGGGCTTTTGACCATGTCAAGGAGGCGATCGAAAGTGAGTAATCAGAAAGGTTTTACGTTGATCGAAATCATTGCCGTGCTGGTGATCCTCGGGATTTTAGCGGCCGTTGCCATTCCCAGGTTCATGGACCTGACGAGTGTCGCATCGGAGAAGGCCGCCATGCAGGGCGTCGCCGAGGGAAAATCCAGACTTTCGAACCAGTTCGCCAGGAATCTTCTCGTGGGGGATTCGAACAGTACGACGGATCTCCAACTCAAGGCGACGGCCTCCCTGGCGGATGCGGGCGACTACAGGCTGAAATATACCAGGGCCTCCGCTTCACAGATCAAGGTCGTCGCATCTGGAGTAGGGACCGTCAAAGGGACAACCTCGAGTTACTGGATAAAACCGCAATAACCGCTTTCGCGCGTATCTTTTTCACATACGATTGATGGACGAGGGCCGCTCCTCCTTCGCGGCCTGTCGTCGTATCGATCTTACTCTCGCGGATGAGGCGGTCCAGGGGGACCGCTTCCGTGTTGCAGAGACGGCGATTGCGGGTCTGTTCCGGTTGTATAAAAACAGGAATTAGGCTGTGATGCATCTATGTCTTTGCCCGCTTCTCAGAGGGGATTCACCCTGATCGAGTTGATCGCCACACTCGTCATTCTCGGTGTCCTCGCCTCCATTGCCGTTCCGAAATACTACGATATCACGCGTGAGGCCCAGAACCGTGCGGCCCTTCAAGCCGTGACGGAGGGAAAGGCTCGTCTTTCCATGAATTATGCCAAGCTCTTTCTGGAGAACGCCTCACCGCCCGGCACAACAAGCCTTGTCGATGCCGTCGGCACCACGACCAATATCGGGGACTACAGCTTGAATTTTTCCTCCGTTGGCACCTTCACGATCAAAATCAATGCTTCGGGAAAACCCGGCGTACAGGGCACAAACAGCGCCTTGTGGTTGTTGCCGAAATAGCGCGTCCTCTCTCCATCCGTACAGCGATGATGACAGGTCATCGCGAAGAGCCTGTTCGACTCTGGCTCAGTGCGGCGTGGCGATCTTCGTTTCAGAGAGATTGCTGCTCACCCTGTGGGTCCTCCTGAGAAACAGCATAAAAAGAATGGGTCATTACGGGCCCAACCGTGCGAGGCAGGGTCATCTGCAATAGTTTTCCCTCCTGCCGATCATTACTTCCGTGTCAACTCCCTGCCGATTTCCCTCCGGATTATCCGTCCGAGTTTCTCAGGATTCACCTCGTAAACCGACACCCCTGAATTGCGGGCAAGTCCCGTGAGCCATTCGTCCAGGGGCTCGGTGCCCTTCAGCGCCATGCATCGCGCCACCATTCGAGAAAGGGCCGGTCCATCCTTTAACCGGTCATACAGTTCTACAAGGGCCAGATGTGCCCTTGGGTTTGCCGGGTTCATGCGCAGGGCCTCTTCCCAGCACTGCGCGGCTTTCCGCCAATGGCCGAGCTGTCTCCAGGCTTCTCCCGATATCTCCCGGGACTGCGGGTCGTTCCACTTCAACTCCATCGCCCTTGCCGCTGCCTTGAGCGCTTCGCTTGCATTTCCCTTCTTCAAGAGCACCAGAGCATAGCAGTTGATCATTTCGACGTCGTTGCGATGCCGAAGGATGTGGCGCTGCATCAGTCCCCAGGCACCCCCCACATCCCCCTTTTTCAGGCGAATCTTTGCCAAGCCCACGACGGCGGATGGGTAGCCCGGATATCTCTCCAGCGCCCTGACAAATTGCTGCTCCGCACGGTCGACATCCTTTGCCTGGTCAAGGTAGTATACCCCGAGGTTGTAAGACGCCAGCCCGACCTGGCGGAGGTTGGTGTCCCGGTTCAGATCCTCGGCCATTTTCCATTCGCCGGCAGCCTTTTCGTACATTCCCGCTTCGTAATAATGCCTCGCCAGGTTTATGTGCGGGCGGCTGAGATTGGGGGCCTTCTTGACGTTTTCGAGCCAAAGGTGAACATCCGATCGTACGACGTCATTTCGCTCGAAGGTTGTGTGCCCCTGGAAAGCCAGAAGAAGTGCGAAGCCTGCGGCCATGAAAACCTGTAAACCCCTGCGGTAGGAGAAATAGTCCAGGCAGTCCACCATGAGGAGCGCAATCGGAACGAAGAAGAACATGGAAGGGATGTAGTTGCGGTGTTCGAAGATGAGTTCCAGGGGGATCACCGTCCCCTCCACGAGGTGATTCAGGAAGAAGAAGAGGATGGCGAAGGAGATCAAGGGGTACTTCTTCGCCTTCAGGGTGGCAAAGAGAAGGCAGAGCGCGATCCAGGCGATTGCGGCTGCCGTCGTCCACGGATCGAAAAGCGCGCGCGAGACGTCAATGTCGTGGAGAAACATCAATCTCGAAGGGATTGGGTACAGGAGCAAAGATGCATACAGCCAGAGAACCCTGGTCTGCGTCAGGAGCCTCTCCATCGGCGAGAAGGGTCTCAACCCGGACTCGTAAACGGCACGCTCCATGGCGAAATCGATGTAGAGCAACCCGAGCACGATGACGACGGCAAGAGGCAGGACAGACCATTTTAGTGTCCTTCTCACGGACTTAGCCGATATCCCCTGGATAAAAAAGAGGTCGTAGAGCAGCAGGCCGATCGGCAGTACGGCCGTATTCTCCTTCGTCGCGAAGGCCACCAGGGCGCTCATACCGCAGAGCAGATAAAAACAAAACCTGCGCCGGCGCGGCGCGGCGGTGCGTGCCAGTGCGTAGAAGTAGAGGGATATGACGTAAGCCAGCCCGGCCAGGCTCGCCATCCGCTGGACGATGATCGTAACTGCTTGGACGTGCAGCGGGCTCGTCGACCAGAGGAACGCGGACAGGAGGGCGACGGGGTAGGCGACGCTGCCGTATCGTTCCCTCAGGGTGGCAAGCGTCAGCGTCAATCGGATCAGCAGGAACAGGAAAAAAGCCGACAGGAAATGGATCAGGAAGTTGACGACATGATAACCCGTTACGTCCGTTCCTCCGAAGAGGTAATTCAAAGCAAAAGAGGCGTATGCAAACGGGCGGGTAATCCGCTGGCTGTCAGTTCCGTAGGTTGGTCCGTAAAGTGATTTTTGCAGTTCATCCCAGGTTGCCGACTGGAGGCGGTTGTTCGGGTTGTCGACGATCGTGACAAAATCGTCGAAGTGCCACTCTCCCTGGAAGCTGTTCGAGTAGACCAGAAGCAGGGTAATGAACAGCGCGAAAAAGGCGAAGGCCGCCTGTCGATCGAGAGAGATCGAAAATCTCCAGGGAAGCGTAAACCCATTATCCTTTGTCAGCATGGCCTTTTCCCAAACGCATACCGGAATCTTCGCGCGAGCCCATGATCTCCGTCAAAGGCCGGCCGTTCATGGGGCTTCTCTCCCGTCGGAGCGCGAAACGTCGCGTGCCGCGATGAGCTCTTTCGACAGCAGACAGCTGAATACCGGTCCCAGTGTGAATGCGGTGAGAATCGTGACCGCCCGAATAATCAGAGATGCGAGCAACCCCATGTCCGCCCCTGCTCCGAGAATCCCTGCAGCAACGCTTGCCGCGGCCTCCTGGACCCCGAGATTTCCAGGGGTGACTTGAATCAGGATCGTGAAACTGCTCAACAGGTAAATCAGGAGAGCCGTTCTGAACGGGACAGATAATCCCATGGATCCGAAAACCACGGAAAAAAAGAGGGCTCCGATCGTGATATTCAAGAGGGTAAGGGCGACCAGTTTCCCAAGGAGCACCCTGTCCCTGCGAATGACGGCAAGACCCTCCAGTGCGCTTTGTGCCATGCAAAACAACCGGTTCCGTCTTGCCGTTGTGATGGATGGAAACGAGGATGCCATCACGACTGACATCAGGGCCGCCAGAAAGAAAAGGAGCACCATCCACGAGTAATGTTCCGTTCCTGCAAGCGTCAGCATGCTCACGATCCCGATGATGCTGATCACCGTAAAGGCGATCAGGTAGTTTGCGGCCAGCATGGCCAGGAAATGAGCATAGGGGAAATCATGCCGATGCTTCAAATAGGCGGCCCGGGCGACCAGCCCGCCCGAAAAAGGAGTGAGATAATTACCCATGGCCGTCACGGCGGCCAGTCCGAACCACTCTTTTATTTGCAGATTCATGCCGAATTTCTTTGCGAAAATCCGAAGGTAGAGCCCGTTTACTCCGAGGACGGCCACACTCATCAAAAAGAGGGGAATCGCGGTTCCGGGGGGAATGGCCCGCACATGGCCGATGAGATCGGGGTGATGTCTCAGATAAAGCCCGATTCCGGTGACGGCGACAAGCACCATCAGCCAGTAGAGGACCGTCATTTTCCGGGGTTTTGCAGGGGCGTTTTGCATATCGGTTTTATGATGCCTTCAGCACAACAGCGGTTATGGCCCTGTAACCCGGAACCCGAAAAACCCATTTTTCCAAAAATCGCGCGATTGCCGACTTTGAAAAAATTTCCGGGTCGGGAGTCCGGATCAGCCCCCCCCTGATCAGCAGTCTGTATGCGAAATGAGCCGGGGAAAACCGGATGGCATCGACGGCTGTTTCCAAAATTCGAAAGCCGCTTCCGAACAGGGACAAAAATTCTTCCCGGCTTCCGTATTCCCGCAAATGAGTCGGGTCCAGCACCCACTGCCCCCGATTCCTGTAGAAATACCATCCATAGGGACGGCGAAGGACGGAGGAGATGATGATCGTCCCCCCCCTTTTGAGGACCCTGCCCGCCTCTCTCGCGAAGGCCCTGTCATCCGGAACATGTTCAATCACCTGGGTCGACAGGACCAGGTCGAACGTATCGTCCGGAAAGGGGAGCCTCAGGGCATCACCACAGACAACGTCGACGCCTGTCGCCTGGCGGCAGTTCGAACAGCGGATGAAGGACAGATCCAGGGCGACGATGAAGGCTTCACGCAGCGCCCTGCGGAGAAATACACTGTTTCGGCCTCCCCCGGCACCCAGATCCAGAATGACATGGGGACGCCTGACTCGATCGAGCAGGGGAAGCCACTCCGGCGGCTTTGTCAGAAAATGGATCTGCGTCTTGGAATAGCTCGGCTCATAGCCCATGGGGATGACCTTTACGCCGGGGTCGTTGCGTTTCTTCATGCTGCATTTCGTTCAGCCCCGCCCGAGCAGCTGCCGGATCTGCCACTTGAGAATTCCAAGTCCGAAGGCAGCCGCGATGGTGGGCAGGCACACAGCCACAACAAGAATGTCGCTCCAGCACCGGCTTAAATAGACGACAGCGCCCGCAAGGGCGGTGAGAGTCAGTCCTGCCGGGAGCATCCCATACGAGGGATTCATTCCGGCCAGCAGCAGCGACAGGAGAATGAACCCCCAGAGGCCGGTATATAGAACAAAGTGGCGACCCCCCGGCCGGAGGTAATAATCTGCGAACAGAGGGCCTCGTTGCAGAACATGGCGAAGGACACTTTCAATGCCGGTCCTTTGCCGGTAACGGACCCTGATGGAAGGGAGGCGGACGATAGGGCGGTGCTCCACGATTTCCCGCAGGATGCGGGTATCATCGCTCGTGAATTTATCCTGAACAGCGGGCTGGTTCTGAAGCCATAGAGATCGGTCGCAAACGAAGCACCCGGTCCCCTTGGGGACCGCATCGAAATTCTCCGGCGTGATCATGTACTCCCCGGCATCCTCGGGTGCGGGATAGTATGGCGCATACAGCCTGGATCGCAGGAGGAAAAAAAAGCGCCCATAACCCCACCTGCTTCCGTCGTAATCATCCGTCTCCGGCATAAGGGGCTGATAGTTTTTTTGATTCACCCGGGCGAGCAGCTGCGCCCCGGGCGTTACCCCCGCATCATTGAATACGAGTGTCTCGAATCGGGCCGCTTGAGCCCCCGTGTTGCGCGCCACGATTCTTCCCCGGTTGGACCCAAGGCGTATCAATCGCACGGCATACCTGGCCACGATCTGTGCCGTCTCATCCGTCGATCCATCGTCCACCACGATGACCTCGAAGCACTCTCCCGGGTAATCCTGGCCCGTGAGCGCCGTCAGGCAGGTGTCGAGGGTCTCCGCGCCGTTGTGTACGGGTACGATCACGGAGTAAGGGGTAGGGGGTTCAGCCATGACGCTCCAGATATTTCTCCAGGTGATCCACGATGATGCTCGAGGGGGAAACACCCTCGCTCTCCGCGTCCCGTCTCTTGAGAACCGGGAGGGCTTTCAGAAAATCCTCGAATCGTTCCCGGGAGAAACCGGCGAGGATTGCGTTCTCGCCCAACCCCTCCATTCGCTCCGTTTTGGCACGCATGATGAGGCAGGGGATGTTCAAGCTGTAGCATTCCTCCTGGATGCTGCCCCCGTCGGTTACGGCAAAATCGGCCCCCGCCAGGAGATCCAGGAATTTCAGGTATGGCTGCAAAGGCATCATGTCGATTCCGCTGCAGCGCTGCAGGCGGTCGAGAAGGCTGAGCCGCTCGAGTTGCCTCCGCGTTGGCTCGTGAAGGACAAAAAGCACCCGGCGCTGCCTGGCGATTTCCTCGAGGAACGGGATGACCGTGTTCATGCGCCGCGACGAATAGAGCGTTTCCACGCGGTGGATCGTCACGACAACGTAAGGCTCTCCTGGCCGGTCTTTCCCCGTGTAACGGGCACGGGCGAAGCGGATCGTATCGACGACGGTGTTGCCGCGGACGTTGATCGATTTTTCCCCGTATCCCATCCGGGAGAGATTCCCCATCGCCCAGTCCGAGGGGGCGAAGAGGATGTCGCTGTACCGCATGACGGCCAGCCGGATCAGCTCCTCCGGGAAGGGATCGAAGAGGTGGTAGCTCCTGAGGCCCGCCTCCACGTGAGCAACGGGGATCCCGCAGCGCCTTGCATAGAGAAGGGAAAAGAGGGTCGTCAGGGTGTCGCCGTGAACGAGACAGACGCCCTTTTTCTCGCCTCGGAACGTTTTCCTCGCAATCGCGTCCGGCGACGACAGCAGCCTGAGGAGCGTTTCCGAGCTCCAGAGGGCAGCCTGGCCGAGAGTTGCGATGTTGGTCGACTCGGTCCGCAGGCGCGTGTCGGCTTCCCGGAGACCGAATTCCTCGGTCAGATCGGCGGTGAGAGCAGCGTGCTGTCCAGTCTCGATGAGATGGTAAGGCATCCCGCGACGGGTCATTTCCATCATCACGGGAGCCGTTTTGATGAACTGGGCCTTCGTTCCGATAAAGACATGAATCATCTGGCTATTGCAAGGTCCACTCAGGGGCCTTCCTCTCCGCTCTGTGGGCCCCGAAGGGATTCGCTCCGGTCGAAACGGAGCTGGGCAACTTGCTCGGATACCAGCCCGACCATGAAGACCACGACGGCCATGGTAATCAGCATGGCCGATGTGGGACCGTACCGGGTATCGAAAAAGAATATGCGAATCAGGCCGTACCCCAGACCCGTGAGGAACATGATCAAACTTACCGGCAGGAATACCTTCATGGGCGAAAAGAGGGTGGCGATCTTCATGAGGATAAAGAAAAAGCGGGTGCCATCCCGGAAAAGTCGTATCTTGCTTCGGCCGACGCGCCGCGCCGTTTTCACGGGGACGTACTTCAGGTTCCGTCCGGAGCGGACAATGGCCAGTGTCAGCGTCGTCGGGTAGGAGTAGGTGTTCGGCAGCAGGTAGAGAAACGCCCGTGCCGCATCGGCCTTGATTGCCCGGAAGCCTGACGTCAGGTCCTCAATCCTGCGATTGCAGATGTAGGAAGCAAACCAGTTGTAGACCTTGTTGGCCAGATCGCGGTGGAGGCTGGTCTCGGATGCCTTCGTGCGGGCCCCCACGACCATGTCATATGGCCCGAGCGGTTCCAGGAGTCGCGGGATGTCGGCCGGGTCGTGCTGCCTGTCGGCGTCCATCATCACGATCACCCGACCCCGGGCCTCGCGGATGCCCGTTTTCACTGCCGCCCCGTTACCGATGTTGTAGGGATGCGAGATGACCCTTGCCCCCGCCTCCCGCGCTCTTGCGGCCGTGCCGTCCGCTGAGCCGTCATCCACGACGAGAATCTCCCAGGGGCGGCCCAGCCTGTCCATGACTTTCCGTATGTGGTCGAGCAGGGGGGAGATTCCCTGTTCCTCCTGGAAGGCGGGTAGTATGATGCTGATATCAATGGCTTCTGATTCTTCTGGCACAGGCTCGGATTCCATCCTTGGAAGAAGTGCCGACAGGTCTGTTGATATCTTATGGTTGCTGACGGCTGACAGGATTCATTATTCAACTAATATGCCAAAACTATTAAAAAATCTCTATAATGAGCCTTCCGAAAAAGCAAGGAGAAGGTTTTTCGTTCAGCAACGACGAAAAAGCTTTCGCCGTCACCGATTATCGACTAATAAGTACATGGGCGCATTGTTGTCACGGAAGATGCATAAAATCATGTGACTTTTTACCGGTTCGATTTGTATATGAAGCAGATCGATGAAGGGGAGATCATCGGCCGTGTCCTCGGGGGAGACCGTGAGGCCTTTTCAATCTTGGTCGATGCCTATAAGGGCCCGCTATTCCGCCTGGCCTTGCGGATGACGGGGAGCGCCCAAGACGCAGACGATCTGACCCAGGAAGCATTTCTCCGGGCCTTTCAGACCTTGGGGCGTTTCCGGATCGGGGAGAGATTTTTCCCCTGGCTCTACACGGTGAGCCTCAATGTGATCCGGAATCATCTCCGTAAGGCAAGGGCTCTGGCGGAGGGGACAGCCGGAAAGGGCCTGCCGGAATCAACAGACCCCCGGGACGATCCGTCCGCGGCGGCCATCGGCCGGGAGCAGGGCCGGCGGCTCCAAGGTTACCTGTTGAGGCTGCCGGTTCCGGTCCGGGAAGCGCTGATCCTTCGCTTTTACGATGGGATGGCTTTCGAGGAAATCGCCTCTGTGACGGGGGATACGATCAGCAGTGCCAAGATGAAGGTTTACCGCGGTCTCGAGAAGATCCGTGCGATGATGGAAGCAGAGGGGGATGAATAAATCGACGGGCAGCCCATGATGAAAGACAGCGACATCGAAAGGATGATGGATCTGCTTCCCGGGGAAGAAAAAAACCCGCAGGAAATCGCTGGGGAGCATCTGGAGACCGATCCCCACTGGAGACAGATCGAGGCAATCGCCCGAATGATTCGGCAGGAGCCCTCCGTCGAACCGCCCGTCAGCCTCGGCGAGCGTATCATGGAGCGTGTCCGGGCTCATCGGCCATCCATCTGGACGGCCGCCGGCGAGGCTCTCCTGCGGCCCCGCACCGCAAGCGTTGACCCGCTCAGGGCCCTGCGGTCACCCGTATCGGGTAAGGAATGTTCTTTCTACTTCATCATGGTGGGCGTCTTCTATACCATCCTTGGCGTTATTCTGATGATCGGCCTGCACAGACTGGGTACGTCCCTGGTCACTCCGGACTGGGTCCGCTGGCAGCCACAGATCGCCCTCGTCACGGCCGGGTGCATGGTAGCCATCGGCTTATACCTCCTCAAGGACGGGAAGTTGGCCCTGCGTATGGCCCGGATCGGGGCTCTCGTCTACCTAGGATTTGCTCTCCTCAACGGGATTTTCGTACCTCTGGAATGGGACATCCCTGTTTCGGCGGCCCTTTCATTGCTCTCGACGCTCGTCGGGGTGCCGACGGGAATTTTTCTGATCCGGACCATTCTGAATTATGGGAAACAATATGCGTAGAACGATTCACGGGGACAGGCGACGATTCGGCGGGCAGCAGGGGTTTACCCTGTTCGAGGTCATCATGGTGCTCCTGATCCTGGGGGTCATCACCTATTTTGCGACGACGCGGCTCTTCACCGAAGATGTGATCTCCCGGGTCTCCGAAATGGATTTGGTCAAGAATCACCTGCGTTATGCGCAGTCAAGGGCCATGAATTCNGAGAGCAGCTGGGGGATCAAGTTCGTCTCTCCGAAACAGTACTGGCTGTTCATGGGAGAGAATCCGGACACGGGAAAGCAGCGCCTTCCCAACGTAGAAGACTTCATCGAACGCATCCCCGGTGCCCCCAGAGACGGCAGCATGACCCTCTCGGCGAATACGGTACCGAATGCGGTCGTGAAGTTTGATCCATTCGGAAGCCCCGGTTCTTCGACCGTCACTCTCAATCTTTCGCCGGCGGGACCAATCACCATCACAAGAAACACCGGTTTCATTCCCTGATCACGCGAGAGGTGCATGACGACGTGAAGCGAAAAACACACCACCTCTTCAAGCCACGGGTTGGCTGCGGGCAGTGCGGGTTCACACTGCTGGAAATCATCGTGACGATTGTAATCGCTGCGATCATGGGGGTCTTCTTCGCCCAGTTCGTCTATACGGGCGTGATCCACAGCGCCGACCCGGTGCGCCAGGTTCAGAACATGTCGACTGCCACGCATATCATGGAGTACATGAACAAGGACTACAAAAATCTCGCCGCCACCAAGCCGAATTTCCTTGCCACCTTCAAGGATTATGTCGACAACGGCAACAAAAGCACTGGAAGACCCCCCGGCTATACTTACTACGGCATCTACGAAATCGTTTACAGCGACTATGTGGTTTTTGACGGGTCGCGAAAGGAACAAACGGCGAGTCCGACTGAACAGAATATTCTCAAGGTTTCAATCCGCTGTGGCAATCAGACGGCGACAGCCCTCTTTACCCGATAGGAATGCGGGAGTACAAGGCATGAGAAACAAGTCAGGCTTCACCCTCATAGAGATCATGGTTTCGCTCGTCCTGGTGGGACTGATCGCATCCATCGCCGGCACATCGGTTCTCATGGGTCTGAGAGGGTACATGAATGCGCGGGAAAACGATGTGATCACCCAGAAGGCCCAACTCGCCATGAACCGCATCAATCGCGAGTTCATCGAGCTGATCGATATCAAGGACGTCGTGCCAAGCCCGCCTTGTCTTGTATATGAGGGTCCAGATGGCTGTCGCGCCCTCAAGTATGACTCTGAAAAGAAGGAGGTTCAGGTTTTTTCAAGACTCAACAGCACGACGCGTTGCAGCGGGTTGACGGCAGGGGACACCCTTGTTGACAAGGTTCAGACTTTTTCCATCATGTACAACCCTTCCAGCGGCGTGAGCCTCTGGAGCACGGGACAGGACATCCGGGATCTATTCGCTGTGAGCGTTCAGCTCGTGCTGGCCCGTCCCGACACGGGGGGGAGTGTCTCCTTTTACACGACCGTCAGTCCTCGCAACAACAACAACGCCGGAGGGTCTCCCTTGCCGACGCCCGATAATATTCCACCCTATTACCCCGATTACGAGACCAAGACCTGCTTCGTGGCGACTGCGGCCTGGGGTGACAAGAACCACCCTGTAGTAGAACTGCTGAGAGAGTTCAGGGACCGCGTCCTGGAGAAGACAGAAACGGGCGCCGCTTTCGTCCGCTTATACTACCGCGTGGGGCCGACACTCGCAGCGGCTATTGAAGGCAACCCCCTGGCTTGCCTTGCCGTCAGGATTATGATTACCCCCCTAGCCGGCCTGGCCTTCTTCACCCTGTACTATCCAGCGCTGATTCCGATTATCCTGGTCCTGTCATGGGCGGGTGCCCGCATGATACTCTCGATGCAGGGAAGGCGTTCTGCCTGCTGGACCCGCAGCCCTCGAGGGGAGAGAGGGGCCATCCTGTTGACCCTGATTGCGGCCCTGGTGGTCTTTTCAGCCCTCAGCGCGGTGATGATCTCCATGTTCGGTTCGGCCTCCCTGGGACAGGCGGCAAGCAACAATGTCATGCGGGCCTACTACCTGGCCGAATCGGGTTTCCGATATGCCGCCAGCGCTTATGTCAACGCTGCCGACGAGTCTGCCCGCGAAACGCAAATGCAGGCCATGAACAACCAGGAATATACCCTGTCCGGCAACGACGGAAAGTTCCGACTCACGGTCTATCCATACTACTATAAGTATGTTTCAATCGTGTCGACCACTTCTCCTTACGCTATCAGTACGAAAGTCCCCGGGGAATTTCCTTTTCCAACTGCGCAACAGGCTTATTATTACAATGCGAACGCCTGGGTTGCGGTGTTGAAGCCGGGGAGCGCCCCGATCTACGTGCAAGCCACAGTAGTCACTGACACCAGTCAGGGATTCAACGAAGTTCGATTCTACAAAACAACGGGACCCTGGGATGTCGCGGCAGGAACGAAGATCGTGCCGGCCTGCTTGCCTGACCCGGCGAAACTGACGCTAGCCGACGAGGACGGAGACGGAACCCCGGACTTGGTTTATAAACATGATGCGAGCGATACGGGCGGCAGAATCTTTCCCCCGCGCAACGGGGTCATCACGGTCCAATTCCAAGGGGAGATAAAAACCCGCACTCTGAGATACCGCCAGAACGACACCGACAATCACAGGTTTCTTGGGGTCCATGATCCTAACGGCGGCAGTGTTGCAGGAAAGACCTTGAGCAACGCTATGATGATGATGACGCCCTTTGTCAGGGTGGAATCCCTGGGCACCTTCGGCCAGGGGAGTCAGGCCGTCAGTCGTAAAGTAACCTATGAGACCCCCATCGGGTACGTGACGTTAATGGCCCCCAAGACGGAAGTGAAAGAACAGTTCAGTTCCAACCTTGCAAACTGGTATACCGGTTCCGAGGTGAGCCACATCGGCACCCAGAGTATCGAAGGAGGTGCCATGCGGCTTACCGGCGAACGGGTGACCAACGTTGCGCCCGCCTCCTCGTGTCTTCTTTTCAACGAGAATCAGATCGCCTTCAACTGGCGCACGGCCATGGCTTCGTCTGGAGCACAGGAAAATTTCGAGACGGAGTGGCGAAGGGCGGGCAGATATCTCAGCTACGATGTTCAGACGAAAATCTTCCTGAATTCAACGAACCAGGTGTACTCCGGCGGCCTTTCCTTCCGACTGGACGAGTTGGGGAACAGCCTTGGTCTCTCGATCTTGAGCAGCACCCCGGGGACCTTCAGCGGCTGTGACAGGGACGGAATTCCCGACAGCCTGACAGGGACAAGCATCGTTGGGCAATATAACCCTTATTTGATTCTCTGGATGAAGGAAGTGGCGCGTACGGAGCAGAATATCTCCACCGATCTGAGCCCGCACCTGGATCCGGCGTCAGTGAATTACAGCGATCCGCCTCCCACGGGGAAGGGAACACGAGCAATTCTCATAGAGGCTTGCTCCAACTGGCTAAACGGCAACCGGGTGAGGTTCAACAATGTTCAAGGTTCACTGCCCGGCGGCATCTCGGCAGGCGTCGATTATTTCATCCGGATAATCACTTATTCTGGCATACGCTATGGATACATATTTGATACCTATGAACAGGCCGTTGGATTGGGGGCAACTCCATGGGAGGGACTCAGGGATATCACAACT
>JGI20214J51650_10000912_pt1 | contig 18592 bp, 17 predicted proteins | sample WetSurMetagenome_FD_51650 | JGI IMG/M metagenome (IMG submission 51650) | reverse complement strand
GCCATTGGAGGAAGAAGCGGCGATTCGCTACGAGATTTTATTCAGTCAGTATTTCAGTCGCGAATCGCCGCTTCTTCCTCCGGCTAATCAACTACATACCTGTCATCCCGAGCGCTAACGAGGGATCTCCTTCTCTCTTTCTGCAAGTGACTTAAATTGAAATGTAATGAAAGATTAACCTCCCTAAAAGGGGGCCTAATGCACTCATATCAAGAAAAATACTTAAAAATAAGCCAGAAATAACCCCCCTTTAGAGGGGCTGGGGGGCAAGATCCATCTATATCGAATGGAAGGCAAGAATTTATAAAGGCAGAAAAGCTCTTTTTGTATTTAATTGATTATCAAAACATTGAAATAAGCAAATCTAGGTCTTTTGAGATTATACCGAACTTCTGACCAAGGGTTTCATTTGTAAGCATCCCATTGTATAAATAGGCTCCGTTGCGAACACCCTGATCGTATTTCAGCAGTTGGGTTATTCCTCCGGCATCAGCCATACTCTGAAGCATTGGGGTGAAAATATTACTTAGTGCAATTGAAGCTGTCCTTGCAACACGCGATGGAAGATTCCAGGCTGAAAAATGTATGACCCCATGTTTCTCATAGACCGGATCCTCCATGGCCCGGCATTCAGTTGTTTCTATGCAACCACCTCTGTCGATACTCAGATCGATAACAACAGCTCCTTTTTTCATGCTCCTTACCATGTCTTCTGTAATGTAGTACCATGGCCTGAGATCTTCAAGTTCTATAGCTCCAATCAGCACATCCGCCGACTTAAGGGCTTTTCTTAAGACCTGCGGATGAAAAACAGAAGTCTGAAGACGCTGACCAAGAAGATTCTGGAATCTTCTTAACCTGTGAAGTGAGTTATCAAATATTTTAACAGTTGATCCAAGTCCGATAGCTGCTCTGGCAGCATATTCACCAGCAGTGTTTGCTCCGATAATGACTACCTCAGTCGGGGTCACGCCTGTTATACCACCCAGCATCACTCCTTTGCCCCCGTGCATATTGCTCAGGTATTCCGATGCAACAAGAACTGATGTAATTCCACATATTTCACTCATCGACTCCACAACAGGCATTACTCCGTTGTTATCCCGGATCTTTTCAAAAGCTATTGCTGTTACTTTCTTTCTGATAAGCTTACCAAGGGTATCTTCACTAAGTTTAAGAACATTAAGATATGATATAACTACCTGATTACCTTTGAGATAATCAGTCTCTTTTTCTGAAAATGGAGCAACCTTTATTATTACATCTGCACTGAAGACCCTTGCAGGGGAGTCACTTATAATAGCTCCATTCTCACTGTAGTCTTTATCTGTGAAATTGGCTCCGAGACCGGCACCTTTATGAACAATAACCTCATTGTCGCTTTCAACAAGCAGGTTAACAGCCTCTGGTGTCAGAGCTACCCGTTTCTCATCATTCTTATTGTCATTGGGTATCCCGATTGTTATTCTCCTGTTCCTGACAGCAGTTTCGAGATGTTCTTCCTTTGGCATGAAAGCTGTATTGCCAAAATTTACTTGTCCGCTCTTACCCTTGTCGTTCATCATTAGGAAGGAGTTATTTCTTCAAAGGTAAATAAATTGCTATACTGAACAAAATTTGATGATGTTATGGTATTGAAAGAATACGTTGTTCATCGTCGTTAACTGTAATTTTTACACACACTGTTCCGGGGGGAAGAATATCCTCAACAAGTTCAGGCCACTCCATAAAACAGTATGAATCTCCTGTCAGGTATTCTTCAACACCAAAGTCAAACACTTCTTCAAGGTTTTTAATTCTGTAGAAATCGATATGATAAATTGTTTCCCCATTATTAGTCCTGTATTCATTGACCAGAGTAAACGTTGGACTGCTTATTATATCGACTGCCCCAAGAGCTTCACAGATAGCTTTGATAATTGTTGTTTTACCTGCACCCATTGTTCCATAAAAGGCAAAGATTTTGTTTTCTCCGTAAAGTTTCAGAAATTTTTTTGCTGCGGCAGGAAGCTGCTTCTTATCTTGTATAATGATCTCCATATGAATAAACACTAATTGGCATAACGGTTTAATCCTGATCAAACAGGTTCAAGGCAGGCAACCGGTAACATTATCTCCTGCATTGAGATACCTCCATGCTGAAAGGTATCCTTGTAATAACCGGCATAGTGGTTATAATTGTTCTGATATACAAGAAAATCTTTATTCAGAGCAAAGATATACCTTGAACTTATATTAGTTTTTGGAAGCATTGCTTTTGCCGGATCTTTCAGTTCAAATACTTTTTTAGGGTCGTAATCGAGGTTCCGTCCCATTTTATAACGGAGGTTGGATGATGTTTTCCTGTCACCTACTATTTTTATCGGATTCTGCACCCTTATGGTACCATGGTCGGTGCTGAAAATCACCCTGACCGAATGTGACGCAAGGGTTTTCAGCAACTCAAACAGTGAAGAATGAAGAAACCATGACCGGGTAAGACTCCGGTAGGCAGGCTCATCTTTAGCAAGATCACGGATCACCCCGATCTCGGTTCTTGCATGTGAAAGCATATCAACGAAATTATAGACAAGAATATTAATGTCATTTTCTAGCATCAGCCTGATTTTTTCATTCACTCTTTTACCCTCGAGAGTGCTGATGATCTTATGATACGACCATTTGTAATTCAGGCCTTTACGGGCAAGCTGTCTTTTAAATAATTCTTCTTCAAAATTATTTTTACCCTCCTCTTCATCATCATTTATCCATAACTCAGGCATAGTTTCTGAGATTCTGGATGGCATTAATCCGGCGAATATTGAATTTCTGCTGAATTGCGTTGCGGTTGGCAATATGCTGAAATAAATATCCTCTTCGATTATCCTGAATAGTCCTGATAATTCAGCTGATATAGTTTTCCACTGATCATACCTTAAGTTATCAATCAGGATAAAAAAAAGAGGTTTATGATTTTGTACTTGCGGAAATATTTTCTGGGAAAAGAGGTCAGGGGAGAGCAGGGGTTTATTCTTGTTTTCCGGATTCAGCCAGTCGGAATAATTATTTATCATGAATTTTGAAAATGAATTATTTGCTTCATTTTCCTGTAGTTTGAGGATTTCAGACATCCCGGGATCGGTTGACTTCTCAAGTTCAGACTCCCAGAATATTAACTTCTTGTATAGTTCGGTCCAGTCGGTGAATGTAGAGGCAGTTGAAATCATGTTACTGATTCTGCTGAATTCCTGCCTGTAATCAGTGGTAGTTTTTTCAGTTATTAGTCGTCGCTGATCGAGTATTTTTTTTATTACAAGAAGAACCTGTTTGGGTTTAACCGGTTTAATGAGATAATCGGCAATCTCAGATCCGATAGCAGCCTCCATCAACTCCTCCTCATCACTCTTGGTGATCATTACAACGGGGATGTCGGTTCTCACTTCCTTAATAAGCCTTAGTGTTTCAATTCCACTTAACCCCGGCATATTCTCATCTAGAAAAATAAGATCATAAATATTTTGCCTGACAAGATCGATGGTATCATTCCCGTTGGAGCATGTATCGATCTCATAACCTTTCTCTTCCAGAAAAAAAATATGAGGTTTCAAAGCTTCAATCTCATCATCAGTCCAGAGTATTCTTATTTTTCTCATTATACTATTTAATTTCCAAATGACCTTTTACATTACAGTTATTTAACTTTCATTTCTGACACAACATTCCATCCCTTTTCACAATTTATCTGCCTTAAAATAACTTTTTTAATTCAAAAATATTCTTAATTTATTGATTTCCCTTGTGTTCCTTAGTGTTACTCTTTGAGAGTTGGGATCAGGTCATACTTAACCAGAGAAGGGATTTATTTTATATATTTCTCCATGAAGAATAGCTGATATCGTCCCGGATTCTTATCGTTGCTCATGACTTTAAGGTTATCATTGCTTATAACAAAAGTCATCATTTTGGCACCCTTGGGATTTCTTACAAGCTGGTCTGTTTTAAAAGTGTTGTAATAATCAAAAGCCTGAGAAAAATCTGAGAATCCTGAAACGGTTATCATTATGTATTTATTATCAACAACCACTCCTTCTGTTTTGTAGTTTTTATTTGTAAAATTATCAATGTTATAGCTTATAACATCAAATGTTGCCTGATTTATATTGAAGGCAGGATCAGAAATTATCAATGCAAAAACATGAACCGCGGATGTATCTGCTACAAATAGTTCAGCAGCAATTTTTTTGTCTTCCTCAACTTTCAGTTCAGGCATCTTCTGATTAAGGAATGCTATTATCTCTTTAGCTTTCTTGCTTTCGATTGTTTCCGGCCATGTATTGATCAGGGTATTCAATTCTTCTTTAAAGCTTCTTTCGTCACTTATTCTGGCGACAGAATAGGCTTTGAGAAGAAGGAATTTTGGTGCCAGAATATTCTGAGGGTATTTTTTCAATGCATCATTGCACAGGACAATGGCATCACTGAATTTTTCATCAGAATATGCTTTGTACGACTCCTGGTATAGATTTTCAGTCATCTTCAGATCAGCTATTTTCTTTTCATAGTATGCAGGATCTGACAGAATTCTGGCAAACTCGTTTTCAGGATACTTTGACAATAACTGCTGCCTGTAAACCTCAGATTTTGAACTATTCTTTTCTTTGTTTACTTTATATAAATTATATAACGCTTCTGGTATAAGTTCATTTTGAGGGAACCGTTTAATGAGGGATTCATATGTTTCAGTTGCTTTTTCCGGGTCTGATATTCTTTCTGAATAAGCTTTTCCGGCATTCATAAGGGCATTCGCAATCTTTTCGTTTGAAACTGAAATCAAAGAGTCAGTTAACGGAAGGTTCTTCAGATAGAACTCGGGTTTTTTGTAATCCATTACAGCCACTGAAGTATCAGAACCGTTCTGTGAAGATTCATTTGCTGAAGCTTGCGTTATAGCTACTCTTGCTTTGTTCGACCTTCTCCAGTTATCTTCCAGCTTTCTGTCACCCCAACGTCTCCGGAATTCTGTCCGGCCAAAAGTAAGAGCTGACTGATTATAGAAATACCATTTACCTTCCTGCTCAATATTCCCCTGGAAGCGTCTTTCATTTTCATAATATTGTCCAAGATTATACCTGTCGGTGTTTTCTGCTACTTTTCCTTCACTCTCATCCTTCACTATTTTAGCGATTATTGATGCAATCAGGGCATTCCTTTCCTGTTCTCCCATTCTGGCAACATTTTGCAGACTATCTTCAGTCTGAATGATAGTTAGTTGTGAAACCAATGCGGTCAGGTTTTGTGATTTTGCTTTTAATGCCAGATAATCGGGATGTTTTGCGTCAATGAAATAAATGACGCTGTCATAGTATGATCCGGCTTTCATATAGTCAGGTATTCCATAATAGTACCCGGCAAGGGCAAGATAGGATTTCCCCTTTTGATTTTGATTTTGTGAAGGAGCTGATGCTGATTTTCTGAAGAAATCAAGGCCCTCTTTCGTGTTTCCCTCTTTCATTGACAGATTTCCGAGTGCAAAGTAGATCTGGTCCTGAAAATCCTTGTTTTTGGAATCTTTGAGCATTCTTTCAAGCTCTCTTTTTATTTCCTGCGGATTACCGGAATTAATGTCAAAAACACCGGCAATATTAATTCTGGCATTAAATTCCACATCGTAAGGAGGATTCATCTTAACAACTTTGTGATAAAGAGATGTCGCCCTGGCACCATCTCCTGTCTGCTCAAATAACTGAGCAAGCAGGTAAGTAAGCCTGTACCTGGTTCTTTTACCAGAAACGAGGTCTATGGATTTTCCAAGTGGGTCTAATGCTTCAGAATATCTCTTTTGTTTTATGAAGAGGTCAGCCAGAGTTGTGTAATACATTGATTTCAAAGATTTGGTGAAATCTGATGTAATTTCCAGTTCAGTTAAAAGTCTTAGTGATTCAGAATAATTTTTATTCTCATTATTGATTCTTGCCAGCCATATAGTTGCTTCCTTTTTAATGGAGGGATCGTTTGCTTCTGCAATGCAGTAGTTGAATAATGAAGTAGCCTCGTTGAACTCATGCTTATAGAATCGTGCCTTGCCAATAAGAAGATAACTATCATCTACCCATTCGTTATATTCTTTCTTTTCAGCAAGTTCTTTATCTTTATCTGAGGGCAGACCATTTTCCTTTGTTTCAGGTTTTGCAGTAATTGATTTTAATGATATTAATTTTGAGGCTTTTTGTATAGCTTTTTCCATATCGGAGGAGCAGAGTGAAGCAGAAGCAGGATCACTGTATTCAAACACCTTAAGCATTTCAGCATAATCATCCTGATATCCTCTTGTAATTTTTATCAGACCTGCCTTAAAGCTCTCATAGCCATTAAAATAGATATTATACCTGGCAGTCATGCTATGATAAAACCTTGTTGCTTTCGTGTTTTTCTCAACCGAACAGTTAGTCAGGATCAGGAAGGATCCCAGTAAGACCAGATATTTATATGATGCTTTGCTTGAAGCCAATAAAAGACTTTTAATACTATAACTGACTAAATTTGTGTATAGTATCTCAAAGGTAAATAAAATTGAACTGATGTGGGTAATCAGGCAGAAATAACTCTCTTTATTTCGGGAACTTCTTTCATAATGGCCTGTTCAACTCCTGCTTTTAATGTCTGCATACTGTATGGACAGCCATGGCAGGCTCCCGTAAGCTTCACCTTAACAGTCATATCTTCACTGACATCAATAAGGTCAATGTCACCTCCATCGGACTGAAGGTATGGCCTTACTTTGTCAAGTGCTTTCATAACACGGTCTCTGATACTTTTAGTGTCTGTCATATTCATAAATATTTATTAAATCATTTGGTTATCCGGAGTTTAACAGTTGGTCTCTGATCTTTATTCCTTTTCTCCACATTTTTGATCAGTTCAGCGGCAAGATCCATAAATGCTTTTCCGGTTATTGAGTCTTCCAGTGCAACCGGCTGACCATTGTCACTACCCTCACATATACTTTGTACAAGAGGAATCTGTCCAAGAAAAGGTACCTTCGCTTTTTCAGCAAGCTTCAGGCCACCCTCTTTTCCAAAGATAAAATACTTGCTTCCAGGAAGTTCAGCAGGTGTGAACCATGACATGTTTTCAACGAGTCCGAGTACCGGGACATCAATTTTGTCACTCCGGAACATTGCAATTCCTTTAATTGCATCTGCAAGGGCAACCTCCTGCGGTGTGGTAACAACAATTGCTCCTGTGACCGGAACCTCCTGAACAAGTGTCAGATGAATATCGCTGGTGCCCGGAGGAAGATCCACAAGAAGGTAATCGAGAACTCCCCAGTCGCCCTGTGTTATAAGCTGCTTAAGAAAATTTGAAGCCATAGGTCCTCTCCATATTACCGCATCTGCAGGATCGACAAAAAATCCTGTTGAAAGAACTTTAACTCCATATTTTGTCAATGGGATAATTATATCAGCATTATTTTCACGCCTTACCTCAGGTCTGTATTTTTCCTCATGGAACATTTTGGGAACCGAAGGCCCAAAAACGTCAGCATCTAACAGCCCTGCGCTGTATCCCATGCGTGCAAGTGAGATAGCCAGGTTAACAGCTATTGTTGTTTTTCCAACACCCCCTTTCCCGGATGAGACAGCAATTATATTTGTAACCCCGGGCAAAATAGCTCGTTGTTTTTCAGGCTGTTTCCCTACAATCACTTTTGGCAGAACTTTTATTTCGTTAATAACGGTATCGGATCCGAGTACATCTTTTAGTGTTCTGACTATTGTGCTTTTAACTGATGAGATGAATGGGTCGTTCGATTTCTCAGGTACAATTGTAATTGAAATACCCTTTTCTCCGGATTCAATTTCCGAAACCATTCCCAGTGTAACAATGTCTTTCTTTTTTTCCGGATGAATGACCCGGGAAAGAGCCTTTAGTATCTGATCTTCTGAAAACATTATTTCAAAATTATTTAATTCAGTCCAGAATTATTATTCTTATTTAATTTAAATATAAACAAGATGCAAGGTTACCGGTTTTTTGTCGAATTACAAAATGTATCGGTTAAAAGTTTAAAGTGAATGAAGTATGCAGTACCTACAGATCTTTTCCTAAGCAGTTATCAGGCAGGTTAATCTGGTTAATATTATCAGAATTTTATCTGCGGCCCTTGTGAAAGACGAAGCCCTCGACGAAGTCAACCTTCTGGGCAACTCTGTGTAACAAAAAGGAACTTACACAGAGTGACACAGAGAATCGCAGAGTGTCACAGAGAAAAGCAAAATTGTTATTGCATATTTGGAGTGGCTGGTTTATAGTTCGGTCGATGGATCCCAGAACTTTTCTCTGAAGTTGATAATATGATCGTCCTCAACTATTATTCCCTCATTTTCCAGGAGCTGTTGCATAGTAGTGGAATTACCAAAATGATGTTTTCCGGAAAGCAGGCCATTCCGGTTCACAACTCTGTGCGCAGGCAGAAACTCACGGTTTATGTGAGATACATTGAGAGCCCATCCTACCATGCGGGCGGATCTTCCGGAACCCAAATAACGGGCTATTGCACCATATGATGTTATTCTTCCGTAAGGTATAAGTTTTGTTATATCATATACTCTTGAGAAAAAGTCATCATTCCCTTTTGGCTTTTTGTGCGGCATCTTCTATAATCTTTTCTTTATTAAGTCTGAAAGAAATGTAGTTGATTTTTAATCCCTCGTTCAAAAAGATTTTTTCGTAATGGGTCCTGATTGAAAGGATTTCATCCGGGAGCGAATTATTTGCCCTTTTATCCGCTGAAATTGATCTGTACTTCAGGGAATCAGATTCAGCATTAATTAATTCCGAATAAAGGTCATTCGTGGCAAATACAGTTTCCAGTTGATTATTATTTACAACTGTTTGTGTAAACTTAAAGAGTTCAGTGTTATCAGTTTTAAGGTGAATTAATCCCTTGTTCTTAAGAAACATCCGATAGCTGTTCAGGTACCACGGTGATGTCAGCCTCTTATTTGAGTTCTTTCCTCCCTGGTGCGGGTCAGGGAAAGTGATCCATATCTCATCAACTTCATCTGTTGAAAAGAACGAATTAATAAATTCAATTCTGGTACGGAGAAAAGCAACATTGGTCAGATTATTCTCACTGGCCGTTTTTGCACCACGCCACATACGGGCGCCTTTTATATCGATTCCGATAAAATTGTTTTCGGGATACCTGGTTGCCAGACCAACTGTATATTCTCCCTTACCGCATCCGAGCTCAAGGATTAAAGGATTATTATTTTTGAAGATATCTTTATTCCATCTTCCTTTTACAGGGTGATCTTTGCCTGAAACATCTCCGATCGCAGGCTGGATAACCTTATCGAACATACCCAGCTCCTTCCATCTGGCAAGTTTATTTTTCCCCACTCTGAAGGCTTATTTGTTGATTTTTTCTATTCTCAACCCGATATCATAAACCCCTTTTAGTTCCTCAACACGCATACCGTGCATGATATTTAACTGATATATGCCCTTCAAAGGAAAATAGACATTTGATTTATACGGGAGTATAAGTTCATGTATATCGCCGAAACCTTTACCGTACCATTTTCCCTTTTCATCGGCAAGATTATATTGAAGAGTATCTGAAATACTCTTCCCATCGGGAGAGGTTGTTGTTACGAAAAGGTAAATGTTGCGAAATGGGTACGATGAACCGGTCCTTATTGTGAAAAGGATATTATTACTGATTATAGTATCCGTTATGGGGAATTTAAAAGAAGGAATATTCATAAGTTCCCATGTTTTGTCCGCCATCGCCATGGAATCAGTATAAACAATATTACTCTTGCAGGAGGACAGGAGTATCAGAGAAGTTAATATTAAAACGGATGAATGTCTATTTATCCCTTTTCTCATTGAATCTTCTGTTTTTTCTTTTGTGCGGATTAGCGGGACGTTTACTTTTATTATCAGGAGGGTCAAACCTTGTCAGGCTATTATTCTTCAGAAGATCCTGCGAAACAGGAGCCGATTCCCATGATTCATCAACTAATTTAAGCCGGTCTACTTTTATTCCTTTCCTGTTTAATGTTTGTATCTCTCTGACCCTTTGTACCGGCAGAGCAATAAGGTTGGCTGTTGAATGTGAATCGGTGGAGTACCAGTAAAGACCTTTATGGATTTCCATCTTCTGAAACCATGCAGTGCAGTCGAGTGCTTCGAGCGGTACTTCCTTAGGAGGGAATGATCTCTGAGCATCAACATAGCAATCGAGTTCAAAGTTAAGGCAGCACTTCAGCTTACTGCATTGTCCGGCAAGTTTCTGTGGATTCAGCGATAACTCCTGGTATTTTGCATGGGTTGTTGTAACTGAAATAAAATTGGTGATATGGGTGGAACAGCAAAGTTCTCTTCCGCATGAGCCTATCCCTCCGATTCTTCCTGCTTCCTGCCGGGCACCTATCTGACGCATCTCAATCCTTACTCTGAATTCATCGGCAAGAACTTTAATAAGCTGACGGAAATCCACTCTTTCGTCAGCAATGTAATAGAAGATTGCTTTAGTTTTATCGCCTTGATATTCAACATCTCCGATTTTCATATTAAGTTTTAGCTCTTCGGAGATCTTTCTTGAACGGAGCATTGAGGGTGTTTCGAGTTTCTTGGCCTCTTCCCACTTTTGAATATCTACAGCTTTTGCTTTCCTGTACACTTTTTTCAGATCATCGGCAGACGGAAGAGTTTTAAGTTTCTTCAGTTGTTCATCAATTAAATGTCCAACCATCGAAACTCTTCCGATATCGTGACCCGGGGAGGCTTCTACTGCAACAACGTCACCTATCTCAAGCCTGAGACCGTTAACATTCCTGAAATATCCTTTGCGTGTATTTTTGAAGCGGATTTCTACAATATCACTCACTTCCTGATTGTCGGGCAGATCTTTCAGCCAGTTGAAAGAATCCAGTTTATTATACCCGGGCTTATATGTTATGTCAGGCATCCGGATCTCTTCCCCGGTCTGCCCTTGAATATCTTCATTATCTGTCATAAAACTCTTAAGCTATCGAAATTACTCCGCAAAAATAGTGAATAAATGGATCAATTTCAACATTCGGCATTATGATCAGCGAATGAGCCTGGTAACTTTTAATGCAAGGTCGAGAAAGATGATTTTAGCATTTCCATTTGCTTCAATATGTGAATATCCCAGGTTAAGCTCTTCAGTGAGAGGGTATATATTAGTCTGATTGATAGATGGGTGGAATTTCCCTGAAAAATCAGCCTCGTCGCCTGTAAGAAACACCAGTCTGTTTTTCAGCTGATCGAGCGACAGCATAAGGTTTTCCCGCAGAAGTCTCAGGGAAAAAGAGATAAAGTTCTTCTGAGCTTCCCTGCCTGTGGAGGCCATATCTTCAGACCAGGCAATCAGAGAAATTATATCACGTTTCCATGCAAATCTCATCAGACTTTTAAAACGGTCCATATTAGCCATAGAAGAATCTTCGTTTTCACATAACTCAATTGCCCTGATAATGTTTCCTTTTGAGACATGTGATAAATCGGCAGCTTTGTCGGCATTAATATTAAACCTCATTACAAGATATTTTTCAATATCCTGACTGCTGAATGATGGTATTTTTACAAGCTGACATCGTGATAGTATTGTTGGAATCACTTTATCCGTTTCTTCTGAAACAAGCAGGAAGAGCGTTTTCTCAGGTGGCTCTTCAATCATTTTCAGAAGCTTGTTGGCCGTTGCCTGATGCATTTTTTCGGGTAGCCAGATAATCATTATTTTAAAGTCCGATTCGAAAGATTTAAGACTTAGTTTTTTAATAATCTCTGATGCTTCCGAGGCAAATATCATCCCCTGCGCATTGCCAACCTCAATTGAATCCAGCCAGTTATTAAGAGTAAAAAAGGGAGACTTCTTTACAAAATCTCTCCATTCCTCTATATAATTATCGCTTACCGGGTCTGTGGCTTTCTTCCCTTTTATTACAGGAAAGACAAAATGCAGATCGGGATGGATCATTTTATCATACTTAACACACGACTTACAGGTACCACATGAGTCATCTTCAGTCCTGCCCTCACAACTAATATACCTGGCATAAGCTAAAGCCAATGCAAAACTACCGCAACCCTCAGGTCCCGCAAATAGCTGTGCATGGCTTACTCTTTCTTCCTTTACGGAGCGGATAAGTTTTGCAATAATTTCTTTCTGACCAGGTATCTGTGCGAAATTCATCCTCCATTTATTCTATCGGGGAAAAAACTACAAATTGATCTTTCCGCCATTTAAAGCGCTGCAAGTGCTGCATCATAGTCAGGCTCCTGTGTAATCTCCGGAACAAGCTCTGTATATGTGACCTTACCTGTTTCATCAACAACAACAATGCTTCGTCCATAAACACCGGCAAGAGGTCCGTCTATTATGTCAATCCCGTATGCCTTTCCAAATGCAGAATCGCGGAAGCCTGAGAGAGTAGTTACGTTTGTAATTCCTTCCGTAGTGCAGAATCTTCCATGTGCAAAAGGAAGATCTTTTGATATTGCCAGAACTGTAGTATTGGTTTTTCCTGCTGCAAGCTGATTGAATTTTCGTACAGAAGTTGCGCACACTGAAGTATCGAGACTTGGGAATATGTTAAGTATAAGTTTTTTTCCCTTAAGTTCTGAAAGAGAAAGGTTTCCAAGGTCAGATTTTACAAGTTTAAAATCAGGAGCCTGGCTCCCTTTTGCCGGTAGGTTCCCTGATGTATTTACCGGGTTTCCTTTAAGTGTAATTTTTGCCATAATTTTTTTTTCAAATTTAATCAATATTTTATGAAGGGGAAACAGTAAAATGCAGACTTCTGTTCAGTTCAGGAATTAAATAAACTCTGGATGGCACTCTTTTCAAAGGATGAGCGAAGCTGCAAAAAGTTACTCTGAAGAATAAATGAGTAACACAGAAGTGAAGATTTTGAGGCTTAAATAGGAATGATTATTTCCAAAAAAAATGTAGGTTTGTAACAGATATTGATTTTATACAAATTTTACGAATGCCACAGAGACACAAACCTGTCTGCCGGCAGGCAAGGCCGCAAAAGATTACGCTGGAATTATTATGTGTTTTTTCCATGTAAAACTTATTGTGTTGGCGCCCTGGCGGCAAATATTGTTTTTACCAGACTAATAAAATTATTTGATAACTAAAATTCTTAATAAATGAAAATGATTCAGGACTTTAATTTCAAGGGAAAAAAAGCAATAGTCAGGGTCGATTTCAATGTACCCCTCGACAAAAAAACTTTTACAGTAACCGATGATACCAGAATTAGGGGAGCATTGCTGACAATTAATAAGATCCTCAACGATGGTGGTTGCCTGATACTTATGTCGCATCTCGGAAGACCTGAGGGACGTATGGAAAAGTATTCACTTAAACCAGTTCTTCCGGTTCTTGAAAAACTTCTTGGGAAAAAAGTACTTTTTGCCGATGACTGCCTTGGAGAATCTGCTATAAATATGTCCGCAGCTCTGAAGGCAGGTGAGATCCTGCTCCTGGAAAATGTACGTTTTTATCCTGAAGAGGAAGGGAAACCAATATTACCTGAAACAGTAACCGAAGAGGAGAAGAAAGCTGCTAAAGCAGAGATGAAGATAAAGCAGAAAGAAATGGCAAAAAAGCTTGCCGGATATGCTGAAATATATGTCAATGATGCATTTGGCACTGCACATCGTGCTCATGCTACCACAGCTGTGATGGCCGATTTTTTTCCAAAGGATAAGATTATGTTTGGCTATCTCATTAACAGTGAGCTTGCAGCAATGGATAAAGTTCTTAAAGATCCTCAGCGGCCATTTACTGCAATTATGGGAGGGGCAAAAGTATCTGATAAGATAATGCTGATCGAAAATCTTCTGAACAGGGTAGATAATCTGATTATCGGAGGCGGCATGACATATACATTTATTAAAGCAATGGGTGGAAAAATCGGGAAATCACTCTGCGAAGAAGATAAGCTTGATCTTGCTCTGAAGCTTATTGAAAAAGCTAAGGAAAAGGGTGTCAAACTGTATCTCCCGGTCGACAGTCTTAATGCCGACAAGTTCGATAATGAAGCTAACACAGCTGTTACTTCAGTCGATGCCGTAGAAGATGGATGGCTAGGACTCGATATTGCAGAAAAATCAATTAAGCTATTCACCTCAGTAATTGAGAATTCGAAAACAATCCTGTGGAACGGTCCAATGGGAGTTTTTGAGATGGAGAAATTCTCAAAAGGCACAACCTCTGTTGCAAAAGCTATTGCCGCTGCTACTTCAAAAGGAGCTTACAGTCTTATCGGAGGAGGCGATTCTGTTGCTGCGATCAATAAGAACGGACTTGCTGATAAAGTAAGTTACGTTTCAACCGGAGGCGGTGCAATGCTTGAATATATGGAAGGTAAGAAACTTCCGGGCATCACTGCGATCAGAGGAGAATAAGAATGAATAGGTGATTCGGAGAATGGGAGGGGAGGAATCTACTTATTAACTTGTTTATTGTAAGGAATTAATAGTTTGGAATGAATTAATGAGGCTGTCTCAAAAGTCCTCCGTGGAACTCTCCCGATGAATCGGGACAAGTTGTGGAAACTTTGTGACCTCTCCCGCCTAAGCGGGACAAGTTGTGTAAGGTCTTAATTATTTGTTACACAGAGGGCACAGAGAAGGCACAGAGCTCCACAGAGAAAAAATTACAGTAATGTATGACTTTTGAGACAGCCTCGTTTTTTTATCCGGGAGGAGCACAGTATTACACTTAAGTTGTTGATTATGGCGATTCATGTAACTCCGGGAAATACCTGGTTCAGGCATTTCATCATCTTAAATATCATAATAAGTCATATTCACTGGTTTATCTAAATCTGTTATCTTTGTAATTAATTATGAAAAGACCGCTTTTTCTAATAGTACTTCTATTATTTTTTCTTACAGGTTGCAAGAAAGATAACTCTACACGTACCTCAGGGACAGATACCATTGATAACACTCTGTATGGTACAGGACCGTATTATGCATATGGTTTTTATTTTCCAGGTGCCAAAAAGATCTCTTCACTTGAGACTCCCGGTCCGGACATTATATTATATGTAAATATTGACAATTCTGTCAGCAGGCTAACACTTCAGGCAAATAATCTAAAACCCTCTTTCTGCAAAATCGGTGATTATACTGATGCTGCATCTGCCATATCCGCATTTAATAACCTGAAGACAGTCGGAGCTTATCAGTGGATTGAAATGGCCGACCCTGTGAGTGCTAACCAGGTATGGGTATACAGAACAGGGAACGATCAATATGCTAAGCTAAGGATTATCAGTACTGTAAATGAGATAAGGAATAACCTGGCATACGGAGAATGCACTTTCGAATGGCTCTATCAGCCCGATGGGTCATTAACTTTTCCTGGTAAATGAGAACAAATTTAAGGGAGAGAATTTTCAATATCAAATCTCAGGTTGACTTCAAGAAATGTACCCTTGAAGTATTTCATTATCAGCAAAATAAAAATCTGATATATAGGGAGTTTATAAATAGTCTGGGTAAAAATCCCCGGGAGGTTGACACTATTGATCATATCCCTTTTCTTCCGGTGGAGTTTTTCAGGAATCACCAGGTAATTTCAGGTAATAATCGTTTTGAAAAAATATTTGAAAGCAGCGGTACTACAGGAACGGATCCAGGACGGCATTTCATTAAAGATTTAAGTTTATACGAAGAGAGTTTCCTAAAGGCTTTCCGGCTTTTTTACGGTAGCCCTGAGGAGTATGTAATAGCAGCTTTGCTTCCTTCATATACTGAAAGAGAAGGTTCTTCACTTGTATATATGGTGGATAAGCTTATAAAAAAAAGTCAGCATCCTCTGAGCGGATTCTACAAAGACAATACTGAAGATCTGATACTTGCTTTAATGAAAGCAAAAGAAGGGAGGATGAAAACCTTACTCATTGGAGTCAGTTTTGCCCTTCTTGATCTGGCTGAAACACAATCACCCGGCCTTTCCGGAGTTGTCGTTATGGAGACAGGAGGAATGAAAGGAAGAAGAAAAGAATTAACCCGGCTGGAACTTCATGCAATTCTGAAAGAGAAACTCAATATATCCACAATTCATTCAGAATATGGTATGACGGAACTTTTAAGTCAGGCATACTCCAGAGGTGACGGTATATTTTATTCACCGCCATGGATGAAGGTGGTGATCAGGGATCCGCAGGACCCGTTAACAATATATACCGGACCTGGGCCTACAGGTGGGATCAACATCATCGACCTCGCAAATATCAACTCATGCTCATTTATTGCAACTAGTGATCTTGGAAAACTTCACGGGGATGGCGGTTTTGAGGTTCTTGGAAGATTCGATAACAGCGATATACGCGGCTGCAACCTTCTGGTTGATTAATTGTCGTGCAGGTCATGCAGGTCGTGCAGGTCGTGCAGGTCGGACTAAAACAGACTTGCAAGACCGCAAGACCGCAAGACTTGCAAGACAATACTACAAACCAAGTTTTGATTTAATACCTGAAGGTATCGCACTTTTATTGACCATTATAAATATGGTTTTGGCGCGAACATAGTTTTCCGACATATTCAGATATCCACCGGAAGAATTACGCGCTGTGCCCCATGAATTCTTTGTTATGTAGTATTTTACACCATTCTGGTCTTGTGTAATACCTGTAAGATGCATCAGATGATCATCTGTTGTTGTAAAGTTCTCATATCCGGTCTGACGGCTTTCCTGGGTAACAATTTCTTCAGATGATACAGCAACTCCTTTGGAATGTGAAAACTGCTTTTCACTCACATCACCATCCCAGTTCACTGTATAACCATTGCTTAAGGAGTAATTCATTATCTCAATCAATTCATCAAGAGGTACATTATAGAAACGTTCCATCCTCCAGTTGTCAGCTATTTCCAGTATTCCCTGAGTATAAAAGGGGAATTGTGTGAAAGATGTTATTTCAACATAATCGGAAGGATTTATCCCAAGGCTTTCAGCAAATGATTTTGGGGAATATGTAGTTCCATTATAGATGAAAGCTTCAGGTACTTTTCCAAGGTATGCATCGAGAATTGCAGACACAATCTGATGATATTGATCACTCTCATTTTTTCTCTGAACAGGAACTGCTGCGACAGCATTAATAAAGCTGTTAAGCTCTCCATGATTATGTGCAGACGATCCGTAATTAAGTCCGTTATATACCTCATCGGGCACAATTCCTTCTTCAGAAAATATTTTCATCCAGTCGTGCGACAGGCTTCCCTCACCAAGATTACCTTTACCCTGCCTTAAATAATTATCCTTCAGTTTGTCGATATAATTTTCTCTTACGACAAACATTTCAGAAAGATCATATTCTCCTTTACCCATCCTGAGTAGTTCAGATTCTATGAATGAGGTTGTTGCAAAGCTCCAGCAGGTTCCTGTGGAAGCCTGATTTTTAACATGCGTAGCCTTTAGCTCAACCAGAGGAAAAAATCTTAAACTCTCCTCTGTCTTTGGAGTTGGAGGAAGGGTGTTGTTTTTCTTCTGCGCGTATGAGGGAGCTATAAAAATGGAGAGAATTACAGCAAAAAGGATGCGGGCTTTCATATTTCAGGAAATTATTTACAGTAGAAATCAAAATGCTAAACTAAAGAAATTCGGGAAATTAAAAAGTGATATAATACATTTTTGAAATCTGACCTATTATTTAAATGATTCAAATGAAGAATTAAGAACTGAAAACTTCTGAGTTCTTAAATCTTTTTTCTGATATTCTTATTTTCGAAGGATTCTTTAAAGGCCAGATTTATTGAGTCTCCCCAATCAGTTCATATGAAGGATCAATCCATGCTAGTATTATAAAATGAGTGTAGGGAATGATAAATAAACAATCGCACTGGACAAATTAGAAAGATTCCTCACTTGTCCCTCATAACAAACACACATAGAGAGGGTTAGCGAGGAATTCCCATTTATATATTAATGATTCCCGAAGCTCATTATATATTTTATCGGGGGTTGATTCAACACTCAGAACAATATTCAGAATTCTTTATCCAATTGGATTTTAACTATCCGGTATTTGACAATTAGGGAGGAGTTACTTTTGACGCATATGAGAGCAAATATCATCAAAATTGAACCTTGGTATAGTATTTGCACCTGTAACTTCACGATTAAATAATAGTGTGCAAGGTTTTAATTGATTATTACAACTTATTCTATCAAGCAATGAAACAAAATAATATACATGTCACCAGATCGATTACTGCAATAATCGCTGTTTCCTTAATATTAATATGCCTGAACTCTAACGCGCAGCCAGGTTATCCTCCATGGGTGCGTATGCCACCCCACCGTTCGGTCATTGTTCCTTATCCGCCCACCCAAAATAACCGGCAAGGTTATAACCCATATATCCAAACCGATAACGCTCAGCCTTTCATAAGCTTCAGCATTCATTTTGATCCTCTGGTCAGCTGGTTTTCAACTGACAGTTATGATACCCGTAATGACGGTATGGTTCCCGGGTTTAATTTTGGCATTTCATATAACAAATATTTTAGTCCAAACTATTCATTTTCAACAGGGATAAATATTATT
>JGI20214J51650_10000911_pt1 | contig 18598 bp, 11 predicted proteins | sample WetSurMetagenome_FD_51650 | JGI IMG/M metagenome (IMG submission 51650) | reverse complement strand
GCAGGAAAGGATGTATACTGCGAAAAACCTATCGGACGGACAATTGAGGAGTGTAACCTCATGGTCAAAGCCGCGGAAAAGTATAAAAGAGTGGTTCAGGTNGGACAATGGCAGAGAAGTGATCCTCACTGGCAGGACGCNGTAAATTTCATCAATTCCGGCAANCTGGGCAAAATAAGGCTCGTACGGGTATTCTCATACCAGGGCTGGTGTCCTTCGATACCTGTTCTACCGGATGAACCGGTTCCGGCAGGAGTTGATTACGATATGTGGCTCGGTCCGGCAACGAAAAGACCATTTAACAGGAACCGGTTCCATTTTACTTTCAGATGGTTCTGGGATTATGCCGGGGGACTGATGACTGACTGGGGCGTTCATCTGCTGGATTATGCCCTTTTCGGGATGAATGTAACTGCCCCTAAATCAATAATGGCCATGGGGGGGAAATACGGTTATCCTGATGATGCCTGCGAAACTCCTGACAGCCTTCAGACAATCTATGAATTCAACGGTTTTAATGTGTTATGGGATCATGCGATAGGGATTGATGATGGTGCCTACGGCCGTAACCATGGGTTAGGTTTTGTCGGTGAAAACGGAACTCTAGTGGTCGACCGCGGGGGTTGGGAAGTAATCCCGGAAAAGGTTAACGGCAAGATCCGCATGGAAGCGGTACCGTTAAAGAAGGGCACCAACCAGGGTTTGAAGAACCATGTTAAAAATCACCTTGACTGTATTGCCAGCCGGAATCCGAACACAAATGCAAGCATCCAGATCGGAGCACATATAGCAAAATTCTCAGCTTTAGGCAATATTGCATACCGTACAGGTAAAAAGCTTGTATGGAACGGGACTAAATTCACAAACGATACTGAGGCAAACAATTACCTGGTTCCAAGCTATAGGGATCCATGGAAGCTGCCTAAGGTTTAGGGAGATTAGTCTGTTCAGAAATCCTTTAAACACGGAGTTTCGCGGAGTTAAAAAGGAGTTACACTGTTTTAACTCCGTGTTACCTGGTGAAACTCTGTGCAACTCCGTGGTAAAAAAATAATAGGTTCTTATTAAACTCAGTAATATTTGTTATGAAAAGAAGATTTATAGTCTTTCTGGCTCTTTTATTCATCGCAGCTTTTAATCTTGCTGATGCTCAGCAGCCTGTTTATTCCTTTCCCTTTCAGAATCCAACACTAAGTGAGGAACAAAGGGTCAACGACCTGATTTCAAGAATGACACTGAAAGAAAAAGCCGATCAGCTTCTTTACACGGCGCCNGCTGTNGCGAGGCTTGGAATACCATCGTATAACTGGTGGAACGAAGCATTGCACGGAGTCGCAAGAGCTGGTTATGCAACCGTTTTCCCCCAGTCGATCACTATTGCAAATTCGTGGGATGAGGGACTTATGTTCAATGTCGCAAATGCGATCTCGGATGAAGCCAGGGCTAAATATCATGAATTCCAGCGCAGGGGGAAGACCGGAATTTACCAGGGGCTTACATTCTGGTCGCCAAATATAAATATCTTCCGTGATCCACGATGGGGAAGAGGCCATGAGACTTATGGTGAAGATCCCTGGTTAACAGGCAGAATGGGTCTTCAGTTTGTAAAGGGAATGCAGGGCGATGATCCTAAATATCTTAAAACAGTTGCAACTGCAAAACATTATGCAGTTCATTCCGGCCCTGAACCATTAAGACATGAATTCAATGCCAAAGTCAGCGAAGTTGACCTCAGGGAGACTTATCTGCCGGCATTCAGGACGCTTGTTGTGGATGCCGGGGTCTATTCCGTAATGGGTGCTTATAATATGTTCAGGGATTACCCCTGCTGTGCGAATCCGATACTTTATGGAATATTGCGTAATGAATGGGGATTTAAAGGTTATGTCGTTTCCGATTGCTGGGCCATATCCGACTTCTACAGATTCACGAAATTTTCAAAAGACGCGGCAGAAGCTGCAGCACAGGCCGTTAAAGCAGGGACTGATCTGGAATGCGGTGCCGACTATAAAAATCTTATGACAGCTGTTGAAAGGGATCTTCTGACCGAAGCAGATATTGATGTTGCTGCAAAAAGGATATTTACCGCGCGATTCAGGCTCGGAATGTTCGACCCAGACGAATTGGTTCCTTATGCCAAAATACCATTTTTTGTAAACTGTTCCGATTATAACAATTCACTCGCACGTCAGGCAGCCAGAGAATCAATAGTCTTGCTTAAAAATGACAGAAATTCTCTTCCTCTGGCTAAATCTGTCAAAACAATTGCAGTGATTGGACCTAATGCGGACAATTTTGAATCGCTCATTGGAAATTACAATGGAATACCCAGGGATCCGGTTACGATTCTCAGAGGTATTACAGGTAAAGTATCCCCTGAAACGAAAGTTATTTATGCTGAAGGAAGCGACCTTGCCGAAGGGATTCACAATCTTACTGTCATACCTTCGCGATATCTTCAGACCCCTGATGGAAAGCAGGGTGCAGCCGGAGAATACTTCAATAACAGGGAAATGAAGGGGGAACCTGCTTTTTCGAGAACAGACGATAATATTGATTTCTACTGGGAGCACCTTTCCCCGAGAGCAGATCTGCCGGATGATGATTTCGGCGTTAAATGGACAACTTATCTGGTACCTCCGGAAACAGGAACCTTTTACCTCGGATCCTGGGGCTCTTCAGCTTATAGGATTTTTGTGGATGGCAAGGAATTTCTCAGATACCGTGGCGAACATCATGCTTTTCATGTAGAAAAGGCAATTGATCTTAAAGAAGGGGAGAAGTATAAAATAGAAGTAATGTATCAAAACTTTGCAGGTGATGCAGATATGAAGCTTCTGTGGAGNATGCCGCGAACAGGACTGACTGAAAGAGCTGTTGCTGCTGCCAGGGAGTCCGATGTAGTGGTTCTTGTGCTTGGACTGTCTCAGCGGCTGGAAGGTGAGGAGATGCCAATAAAAATTGAAGGGTTCAACGGAGGGGACCGCACAAATCTTANTCTTCCGGCTATACAGGAGAANCTTCTGGATGCTGTTGTTTCNGCAGGAAAGCCGGTGATTGTTGTTCTTACAAGCGGCGGAGCACTTTCAGTTAATAAGGCTCAGGAAAAAGCAGCAGCTGTTCTGTTAGCAGGATATGGCGGTCAGCAGGGGGGAAATGCTGTAGCCGATGTTATTTTCGGTGATTATAACCCGGCCGGAAGATTACCTGTGACATATTACAAATCAATAGACCAGATTCCTGCATTTGAAAATTATGATATGACAGGTAAAACCTACAGGTTTTTCAGGCAGGAACCATTGTATCCTTTCGGGTACGGTTTAAGCTATACNACTTTCAGTTACAGTAATCTGGTTATTCCTGAAAAAGCCATTGCGGGCGATAGAATATCTGCAAAAGTCACTGTGACAAATACAGGTAAGGTTGAGGGCGATGAGGTTGTTCAGCTTTATCTTACCGATGAAAAAGCTTCTACCACAAGACCAATCCGCCAGCTTGAGGGATTTTCAAGAATCAACCTGANGCCTGGTGAAAGCAGGGTGGTTGAATTCCANCTCGAACCCAGGCAGTTTTCAATTATTAACGATAAAAACAAAAGGGTAATTGAGCCCGGTTATTTTACAATTTCAGTGGGAGGGAAACAACCAGGGTTCAAGGGTCATCTCGATCCGCAATTCACACAGGTAATGACTGGAAGGATCAGACTCACAGGNAAAGAAGTCCCTTTTGCGAACTAGAATACGTAATTACATTGTAATTACATTTAAAACGGGTGCGTTTCCGCNCCCGTTTTAATATTTCAATCTGTTTCTATTTATTTTTTAATGAANCTGTACACTTTTACCGAGTGCGGGAGCATCTCAACATACCCTGAGGTTTCCTTAAGAACAAGATCTTTGTTCTCCCACACATCTCTTACTCTGTAATTGGCTAAGGTCATTGGAGTGAACCCGCGCTGTCCGCCCTGTGCACCTGGACCCATTCCTCCAGGGGCGCCTGGTGCAGCNACCGGTACTCCCATTGATCCTGGTGCTCTCTGTGATGCAGGTATTCCCTGTGTATTTGGTGCTCCCGGCATTCCTGGTGCTCCTGTAGTTCCTGCTGCCGGAGCAGCCGGAGGTGGTCCGCCAAAACCTCGTCCTCCACCTCTGATCGAGGCCAGCAATGAAAANTCAACCAGCACTGATTTCTTTTCATCGCTTGAATTCAGAAGGCAAACAGCTTTCTCATTATTTGAAAGTGTTTTTACCCAGATCTGGTAATCTCCGTTATCCCTGTAACATGTAGCCTGACGGCCCAGNGAATCCTGATCGATCGCAATCATTTCTTTATTAAGTAAAATTGATTTTGTTTCAGGAGTCATATTCTGAAGGTCATTTCCAGCCATAAGCGGGGAAGCAAGCATGCACCAGAGCGAAAAATGGGTCCTGTATTCTTCAGTAGTCATTCCTCCGTTACCGACTTCGAGCATGTCGGGATCATTCCATTTTCCCGGACCGGCATATCTTGCGAGATCTTTTTGCCTGTTAAAAATGTCGATCATGCTGTTCCAGTTGTCGCTTATATCACCTGTTGTACGCCACAGATGACCAACAGGTCCTGCCCATTCCCAGGGTTTGTTTGAACCCCATTCACAGATGCTGAATACTATCGGTCTGCCGGCAGCTTTAAGGGCATTGCTCATATTGGTGTACGATGATTTTGCATCCTGGGTTGTTGAACCGCACCAGTCATATTTCAGGTAATCGACCCCATAACGTGCATAAGTCCTTGCATCCTGGTATTCATGTCCGAATCCGCCGGGACGCCTCTGGCATGTCACGGTGCCTGCGCTTGAGTAGATTCCGAATTTAAGTCCTTTGGAATGGACATAATCGGCGACATATTTCATTCCGTGGGGAAAGCGATCCTTATCTGCAACAATTTCGCCATTCTCATCACGCGATATCTGCCAGCAATCGTCAATTACAATATATTCATAACCGGCATCTTTCATTCCGGAACTGATAAGGGCATCAGCTGCCTGCATAATAAGGGCTTCACTTACGTCGCAGTGGAATTTGTTCCAGCTGTTCCAACCCATGGGTGGAGTCTTGGCAAGTTGGTCGAACTTTTGAGCACCGGCGCTCACTGTCAGGATTGCAGCCGTAATAAACAGTAAATACTTTCTCATAATAGTAAGATTAGTTATAAAACAATAAATTTGAAATGATCAGATATATTTCATTAGACATCTGTCGGGATAAATTTATTTCAATTGTTTAATTACTTTTGTTGATATCTGATTATCCATAAAATGGCAGCAGAAAACCATCTTCTCCAGAAACGTGTGAATCTCTTTGACGGAATTATGATTGTTGCCGGAGCAATGATCGGATCCGGGATATTTATTACAAGTGCTGATGTTGCCAGAACCGTAGGATCGCCTGGTCTGCTGATGGTAGTCTGGCTGATCACAGGTTTAATTACTGTTATTGGAGCACTTTGCTACGGGGAACTTGCATCAATGATGCCAAGCGTGGGTGGGCAATACGTTTATCTGAAGGAAGCATATCATCCGCTTATTGGATTTCTTTTCGGATGGACAACATTTCTGGTTATTCAGTGCGGATCCATTGCAGCAGTGGCAGTCGCGTTTGCCAAATTTTCGGGGGTTCTTATCCCATGGATATCAGAGAAAAACATTCTGCTGCATATAGGACCGTTGAGTATAAACAGTACAATGGTTGTGGCGATAAGTATGATCGCATTTCTTACATGGCTTAATACAAGAGGAATTGTTACCGGCAAAACGGTTGTAAATATTTTTACTTCCACGAAAGTAATTGCTCTTTTCGGTTTTATACTGATAGGCTTTTTTGCTACCCGGGGTTTAACATCGTGGCACATAAACCGCGAAGTTTTCTGGGAAGCGTCAAAAATAGGGGCGAATAATCAGATTATTCACCTTTCAGGCTTTGTACTGATCACTGCAGTAGCCACTGCACTTGTTGGCTCCCTTTTTTCCGCGGATGCCTGGTACAATGTTACCTATATCTCGGGTGAGGTTATAAATCCAAAAAGAACAGTGCCGTTGAGCCTTATTCTTGGCACCATGATCGTATCAGTCATATATCTCTTCACGAACTGGGTATATATCAGGATACTGCCGCTTTCCGGATCGCCCGATGGTGCGGATGTTCTGGCAAGGGGTATTCAATATGCAACAGATGACAGAGTAGCCACTTCGGCTATGAGTGTGGTTTTCGGAGACTATGCTGCCATTATTATGGCTGTATTTGTAATGATCAGCACCTTTGGATGCAACCACGGACTTATCCTTGCCGGCCCGAGGGTATACTACGCAATGGCCAGGGACGGGCTCTTTTTCAAAAAGGTAGGGGAAATAAATAAAAAGGGAGTACCCGGATTTGCAATAATAATCCAGGGTGTGTGGGCAATATTACTCTGCTTGTCAGGCACATACAGCAATCTTCTTGATTATGTGATATTTGCTGTTCTTCTGTTCTTTACGCTTACAATAAGCGCAATCTTTATCCTGCGGTCAAAAAGGCCGGATATTCCNCGTCCATATAAAGCATTCGGATATCCGGTAATTCCGGGGATTTACATTCTGACAACATCNTTCATAATGGTCATTCTGTTGATCTATAAACCAAACTATACATTCCCGGGTTTAATCCTGGTTGTTCTTGGCATACCAGTGTACTATATCTGGAAGAAATTTTCACGCAAACCGGATCAGACATATGGCGATGAAACGCCTGAGTAGAATTAACAATGTTTCCGGACCGCTTCATACAAAGGATCAGAACCCAGGAATACATTGATGCAGATGGACTTCTGCATTCATTAAAAGAAGCATCACCGGTAAGTATCAGAATAAATGATTCCAAATGGAGCCGGAAACCTCATTCTTCAAAATCAGTGCCCTGGTGTACCACAGGGTACTGGCTCGGTTCAAGGCCATCTTTTACCCTCGATCCGCTGTTTCATGCAGGATGCTATTACCCGCAGGAGGCATCAGGGATGTTTCTGGAACAGATTTTTAAGCAGGTCACCGGTGATGGCAACGCTTATATCAGGGTGCTGGACCTGTGCGGAGCTCCGGGCGGGAAGAGTACACATCTGGCTTCGCTGTTAGGGTCAAACGGACTCCTGGTTTCAAACGAAGTGATAAGGACAAGGGCATCGGTTCTTGCTGAGAACATTACAAAATGGGGCGCTTCAAATTCAATGGTGACACAGAGCGATCCTTCAGCTTTTTCCGGGCTGGAAGGCTTTTTTGATTTAATACTTGTCGATGCTCCATGTTCAGGCGAAGGTATGTTCAGGAATACTGTTGCAGTAAATGAATGGTCGGAGGAAAATACAAATCATTGTTCGGAAAGACAAAGGAGGATATTGACAGATATCTGGCCTGCGCTGAAGGAAGACGGCATTCTTATTTACAGTACCTGCACGTTTAACCCGGGAGAAAACGAAGCGAACATTAAGTGGCTGGTAAGCAGCCATCAGGCCAAATGTGTTGAACTTGACGTTTCGGAATATGCTGGAATTACAGAAATTGATCATCAGGGTATAAAAGGCTATGGATTTTACCCTGGCAGGATAAAAGGAGAAGGGTTGTTTGTGTCGGTGATCAGGAAAACCGGGTTTTCAGCAAGAAAGAATCCGGTGGCCAGGAGAAATCAGGGAAAGGAGCTTCAACGTTCAGATCTGGCGATTGTAAAGGAATGGACTAATTTTACTCCCGATAAAATTTTCAGGTTGGGAGATGAGATCTATTATAGTCCGGCCAGCCATGAAGACTACACTATGATTGAGAGCAGACTTAAACTGATAAGGCCTGGGATAAGAATCTGCTCTGTTAAAAAGAATGGTTTTATCCCGGCTCATGAGTTGTCGCTTTCTGAGGGTTTGCGAAGGGATGCCTTTGACAGATGGGGACTTGAATACGATCAGGCTATTTCGTACCTGAGACGTGATACACTAAGGCCACCTGATGTTTCAAAGGGCTGGATAGTTGCGGAATATGAAGATGTCGGCCTGGGATTTTGCAATAATATCGGAAGCAGGATAAACAATTATTATCCGGTTGAATGGAGGATCAGGATGAGTATTACGAAACCCGGCGTAAAAGATATTATTTTGTGGGATAATTGATTCCTTAATAATGGAAAAAGAATCACNTGAATTCCAGGTATTTGTTAAACCTGTGGGAGCTCTCTGCAATCTCAGATGCAGGTACTGTTATTACCTTGATAAAAAGAACCTGCGTCTGCCGGAGGAACCTTTAATCATGAATGATGATATTCTAGAAAAATACATTGTCCAGCACATTGAAGCGACAACTGATGAGACTATATTCTTTTCATGGCATGGAGGGGAACCGTTAATGGCAGGTATTGATTTTTTCAGAAAAGTAGTCACCCTTCAGAATAAGCATAAGCCTTCAGGAGTAGAAATACTAAACGGAGTACAGACAAACGGAACACTGATTGATAACAAGTGGGGCTGGTTCTTTGCCGAAAACAATTTTCTTGTCGGTATAAGCATTGACGGCCCGGGCGAAATGCATAACAGGTTCAGGACCACCTCCGATGGCAGGTCCTCACTTCATGAGGTTTTAAGAGGATATGAGATACTCACCAGGTACAGAATTAAAAGTGAGATCCTGTGTGTTGTAAACTCATATAATGTCAGGTTCCCGCTGATAATTTATAATTTCTTCAAAGAACTTGGAGCAGGTTATATTACTTTTCTGCCTCTTGTTGAAAGACGTCACGGAGCAAAATCAGGTGTCAGCCGGGCTACAGTTCCTTCCCTGGAATTTGGCAGGTTCCTGATTTCTGTCTTTGATGAATGGATTGAAAGGGATATCGGTGAAATAAAGATCCAGATATTTGAGGAAGCCGCCAGAACAGCATTTAATCAGGAGCATACCCTGTGTATCTTCAGGGAGAATTGCGGNGGAGTGCCAGTGGTGGAGCGNAATGGTGATTTCTATTCATGCGATCATTTTGTGAACAACGATTATCTGATCGGCAATATTAAGAATGGTTCAGTTGCTGACTTTCTTGACGGTGAAAAACAAAAAGTTTTCGGCCATGCCAAATCTCTAACATTGCCCCGTTATTGCATTGAATGCGAGGTTAAAGCCATGTGTAACGGGGAGTGTCCGAAAAACAGATTTATTGCAACACCTGATGGTGAATCCGGATTAAATTACCTTTGCAGCGGTTATAAAGCATTTTTCAACCATTGCCGGCCATTCGTTGAGGCAGTTGCGGCTGTTTCCGGGAAGCAAGTCTGAAAGAAATANCAGCTTTATAGTTTGATTTACCCCCAACCCCCCGAGGGNGGCTTTAGTACCGGGGAAAATCTATAAGTCCCCCCCGGGGGATTTAGGGGTGAATTAAATCGCCTCATTTCAATTTCTCTTTGAAGAATCCCACTGTCCTGCTCCAGGCGAGTTTTGCAGCCTGTTCATTATACCTTTCCGGATTTGAGTCATTGTTGAAGGCATGACCGGCTCCTTCATACATAAATATCTGGTACTCCTTGTTGTATTTTTTAAGGGCTTCTTCAAATGCAGGAATTCCTGCATTTATTCCTGCATCGTTTCCGGCGTAGTGAGCCATAACCGGAGCCTTTATCTTCTCGACGTCTTCAGGTGCGGGTTGCCTTCCATAGTAGGGTACCGCTGCATTCAGATCGGGAGCATTCACTGCCACCTGGTTCGTCATTGCACCTCCCCAGCAGAATCCTGTGCATCCAACTTTACCGTTTGAAAGCGGATGTGTTTTGAGATATTTTACTGCAGCCACGAAATTTTTTGTTGTCTGTTCACTGTTTAACTTCTTGAACATCTCTCCGACATTGCTTATATCTTCAGGGGTTCCGCCAAGCGGTGAGAGAGCATCAGGTGCGATAGTAAGAAATCCTTCTTTAGCCATCCTTTTTGTTACCTCCTGTATATGAGGAACAAGTCCGCGGTTCTCATGAATAACAATGACAGCAGGGAATTTTTTACCTTTACCTGGTCTTGCAAGAAATGCGCGCATTTCACCTGTCTCAGCCGGGTATTTGATAAATTCTGAAAAAATGACAGTTTCTTTCTTTGCCCGGGCGGCTGCCCTGACTTCATTTCCCTCAATGACNGGGAACAAAGATAATGCGGCAGCAGTGCTTCCTGTTATCATAGCTAGCTTTTTGATAAACATTCGCCTGCTAAAATGGCCCTCTTTATAGGCGCTGTAAAGATTTTGTATTTCTTTTTCCATAACTGTCGGATTTAAAAGGATTAATAGACTTTCAAGATAGAACAAAATTCCAGAAACTCAAAATGGAACTTTGAATAAATTCATCTTTAGGCAGTGACTGAGCCCGGATTTGGGGAAAGGGGAAAGTTTGTTATCTTTCCATCCGAAATTATAGGTTGTCGTAATGAAACAGGACATTGAAATAGCTCAGGAGGCTAAAATAAAGCCGGTTGCCGAAATAGCAAAGATACTCGGCATACCTCAGGATGAGCTGGAACTCTATGGTAAATTCAAGGCGAAGATTCCCTTGCATTTCATTAACGAAGAACAGGTTAAAAAAGGAAAACTCATTCTTGTCACAGCTATTACACCTACTCCTGCCGGGGAAGGAAAAACTACGACTTCAATAGGATTAGCGCAGGCATTGAACAGATTGGGGAAGAAGGCAACGGTTGTTCTCCGTGAACCATCTCTTGGTCCTGTATTCGGAATAAAAGGAGGTGCGACAGGGGGAGGCTATTCCCAGGTAATTCCTATGGAGGATATCAACCTTCACTTTACCGGAGATCTCTCAGCTGTTGAGAAGGCACATAATCTCCTTGCCGCTCTCATTGATAATAATATCCAGCTTAAGAACTCTGATGGAAATATGGGGATCGATCCCAGAACGATCGAGTGGAAGAGGGTTATGGATATGAACGAGAGATCGCTGAGGGAGATAGTCATTGGTCTGGGGGGCACTACCGAAGGAGTCCCGCGCCAGTCGGGTTTTGAGATTACAGCTGCATCAGAAGTGATGGCAACCTTGTGTATGTCAAGGGACCTGAAGGACCTTAAGGAACGTCTTGGTAATATTTTTATCGGGTACACTTATGGCGACAAACCTGTTTTTGCCCGCGACCTTAAGGCAAACGGTGCAATGGCTGCTCTTCTAAAGGATGCCATAAAGCCAAACCTGGTTCAGACACTTGAAGGCACACCCGCAATAATTCATGGCGGACCATTTGCAAACATAGCCCAGGGTACAAATTCTATAATTGCGACTAAAACTGGTCTTTCACTCAGTGACTTCGTTGTCACCGAAGCAGGTTTTGCAAGTGAACTGGGAGCAGAAAAATTTCTTGATATCAAATCAAGGGTCGGCAATCTTCAAACGAGTGCGGTAGTATTGGTGGCTACAGTGCGGGCGCTCAAGTACCACGGTGGTGCGAAACTTTCGTCTTTGAACAACCAGGATATTGAGGCACTGATAAAAGGATTTGACAACCTGGACAAACATATTGAGAATATGAGATATTTCGGTTTCAGGCCGGTGGTAGCGATTAACAGGTTTGATTCCGATACAGAGGAAGAACTAGATCTCCTGGTAAGGCATTGCACAATGCGAAATGTCAAAGTTGCTGTAAATGAAGCCTGGTCAAAGGGGGGAGAAGGCGCAGTGGATCTGGCTGATAAGGTGCTCGGGGAAGTCTCTGAAACAGCTGGTAATTTCAAACCTCTTTACGATCTCGATTGGCCATTCGAGAAGAAAATCGAGACCATTTGTACCAAAATGTATGGTGCTGATCATGTGGAATATACTGTAAAGGCNAAGAGCCAGCTTGAAAGGATAGACAAGCTTGGCTTTGGAAGTCTTGCAGTATGCATCGCGAAAACTCAGAAATCATTATCGGATGACCAGAATAAAAGAGGCCGTCCCCGGGGATTCACTATCAAAATAAGAGAAGTTGAGCTTTCTTCAGGCGCAGGATTTATAGTCCCGATAGCCGGCACAATTATGAGAATGCCGGGTTTACCCAATGTCCCATCAGCGGAGAAAATTGATATAGATGCCGACGGGAAGATTTCGGGTTTGTTCTGATTAGTTTTCTTTGGTAAAGATTTTTCTTTTGGCTACTTTTAATATGATTATGACCTTTAAAGCTTAAAAAGATGAAAGAAAAAAACTTAAGTGTTTTTCTTCTGCTGCTGATGGTCAATTTCACAATAGTTGATTCTCAGACAATGTTCAGCAGGCGCTTTCAGCCCAGATATATTTTTGGTGTCAAGGCCGGAGTTAATGTTGCCAGCCAGTATAGTCCGGGAAGTGAAGGTGTCTTTGAAGTAAAAAGCATAGCCGGTATTAATGCCGGCGGTTATTACACCTGGTTCCTCAACAGGGTTATCGCTGTACAGACTGAATTATCAGCCTCTGTCAAGGGTTCTCACTGGATGGAAAATAATTATCCTGATGAAGCTAAAGATATTCTGACATATATTGATTTACCATTAATTGTCAGATATCAGCCATTCAATTTATTCAACATACATGCCGGACCTCAGGTAAGTTATCTCGCAAAAGCGATGCAATATGATTACAGAACCGGATTGAAAGGTTCCATTGAAGACTATTACAGACCCCTGGATTTCTGCATGGTCATAGGAGTTGAAGCAAATCTTCCTGTAAATATCGATCTTACAGTAAGGTACGTACGTGGTCTTGCATCGGTTTATGCGCCAGGCGGTTACAATTATCAGAGCTATAATAATTATTTCCAGTTTACTGCAGGTTACAGATTCGAGAAGGAGAAGAAACTGCAAAGCCGATCAAAAACCAATATCAGACGACAAAAATAAAAATCAAATCAAATACAATGAATATNAATAAACTNCCTTTCTTATTACTTCTGACAGCTTTAATGTTTTCAGCATGTAAAAGATACAGCAAATACGAAGGTGTAGCCTTCACCGAAAAAGAGCCCCGCGACTGGGAAAATCCTGAAATGTTCAATCAGAACAGGGAGGCACCGCACGCAACCATGATAAGTTTTGCTGATGAACTTACAGCGCTGGAGGCTGACAATCGTAAATCTCCAAACTATATATCTCTTGACGGGATATGGAAATTCAACTACGTCGATTCGCCCGACAAACGTCCCTACTGGTTCTTTAAGGATGATTATGATGTCCGCGACTGGGATGATATTGAGGTCCCGTCAAACTGGCAGATGAAAGGATATGATGTGCCGATTTATGTAAACATCGGATACGCTTTCAAGATGAACCCTCCTTATATTCCGCATGACTGGAATCCTGTCGGTTCTTATAAAAGAACCTTTTCTGTACCTTCNGGTTGGAACGGTAAAGAAGTCTTCCTGCAGTTTGGCGCTGTCAGTTCAGCTTTTTATGTATGGGTAAATGAGCAGCTTGTCGGATACAGCCAGGACAGCAAGACACCGGCGGAATTCAATATTACACGATATCTTAAAAAAGGCAATAACACTCTTTCAGTTGAAGTGTACAGGTGGAGCGACGGCAGTTACCTTGAAGACCAGGACTTTTTCAGGCTGAGCGGTATCCAGAGGAGCGTTTTTCTACATGCCCGCCCAAGAACTTATATAAGTGATTTTTTTGCGGTAGGTGATTTGGAAAACAACTATAAAGACGGACTTCTGAAGCTTGATGCCGAACTTAAAACCACAGATCCTGATGCAAAAGATTTCACAGTTGAAGCTGCCATCTTTGAAGATGATCAGAAGATATATGCTGAAACGAAGAATATAACACTGGCAAATAATAAAGCTTCGGTGAATTTTACAAAACAATTCCCGGGTATTAAAAAATGGACATCCGAAACTCCTGATCTTTACTCACTTGTTTTGAACCTGAAGGATAATTTCGGAAATAATCTTGAGAGTATAAGCGCCAGGATTGGCTTCAGGAAGGTTGAGATTGTTAATTCACAGCTGCTTGTTAACGGAGTTGCGATTCTGCTAAAGGGTACCAATATGCATGAACACAATGATATAACAGGTCATGTTATCGATGAAGCTACCATTCTGAAGGATATCAGGGTCATGAAGAGCAATAACATAAATGCTGTAAGGACTTCTCACTATCCCCAGCAGGAACTGTGGTATGACATGTGTGATAAGTACGGGCTCTATCTTATCGATGAGGCTGATATCGAATCACACGGAATCGGTTATGACAAAGATGTCACTCTTGCCGACAAGAAGGAATGGGCTGCCGCACACCTCGACAGGATGCAGAGAATGGTAGANCGGGATAAAAACCATCCCTCAGTGATTATCTGGTCACTTGGGAATGAAGCAGGCGACGGGCATAATTTTCTTTCAAATTACAAATGGGCAAAAGCAAGAGACCTGACTCGTCCGGTCCAATACGAGCGTGCTGAGAAAAGCACCAATACAACTGAAAGACATACCGATATTTATTGTCCGATGTATGCCAGGATATGGGACATTGAGGCTTATGCAAAGGACCCCAGGAATGACAGACCCCTTATACTTTGCGAATATGCCCATGCAATGGGAAATTCAACAGGAAACCTTCAGGATTACTGGGATGTAATTGAAAAATACCCGAAACTCCAGGGAGGATTTGTCTGGGACTGGGTCGATCAGGGAATGCTTAAAACCGATGAGAACGGAGAAAAATACTGGGCTTATGGCGGGGACTTTGGACCTGAAGGAATTCGCTCCGACGGTAATTTCTGCATAAATGGCCTTACCTGGCCCGACAGAACCGGCAAACCGGGTTTGGCTGAAGTAAAAAAGGTATATCAGTATATAGGATTCGAACCGCTAAATCTTACAACAGGTTCTATTAAGATCAGAAATAAATATTTTTTCACCGACCTGTCAGAATTTGTATTTGACTGGGATATCGTATCAGACGGAGTGGCTGTGAAATCAGGAAAACTCTCATTTCCGGGGTTTAAACCCGGCTGTGATACCCTGGTTAATATCCCTGTTTCGGGAATTGAAGCTGCACCCGGTACAGAATATTTCCTGAATATCAGAGTCTCAAGAAGTGATGAATGGAACTATGTTCCTGAAGATCATGTATATGCCTCAGCCCAGTTTAAGCTACCTATCCAGGGCAAACCTGTTGTTGCCCGACCCGATCAACTGTCTGTTTTGCAGACTAATACAGAAGGTAAAAAGCTTGAGGTAAGTGGAAGTGATATTAAAATTGTTTTTGACCTTGAGAAGGGCAGGATGGAGTCCTTTTCATATAAGGGGAAAACAATTTTAAGCAAAGGTCCTGAGCCTGATTTCTGGCGACCACCAACCGACAATGATTATGGTTACGATATGGATAAGAAATTTGGGGTTTGGAAGAAGGCAGGGGAAAAGGCTGTTGTCAAAAAAGCGAATATCAGTCAGCCTGAATTGGGAAAAGCAATAATAACATTTGAATATGACATCCCGGGCGATAACGGGGAGAAGATAGCCGGATATGTGACTACATACACTATATTCAGTTCCGCAGATGTAATTATCAAAAACCAGTTCTCAAAAGTCTCCGACAAAGTCCCTGAAATACCAAGAATGGGAATGCAGATGCAGCTGCCTGAAGACTACATGAACCTGAAATGGTTCGGACGGGGACCACATGAAAACTATGTTGACAGAAAAACATCAGCTGATGTTGGACTTTATGAAAGCACGGTTGATGATCAGTATGTTCCATACATCCGTCCGCAGGAGAATGGTTATAAAACTGACACCCGCTGGCTGACCCTTACGGAGGAAAACGGAACAGGTCTCCTGGTAAGCGGAAATCCGGTTATCTGCTTTGCAGCTCTTAAGAATATTCATGATGATTTTGAGTCGCCAGGTAAACTATCGCAGTATCGTAAGGATGCAAAAAGTGCAAATACTCATACAATTGATGTTAAACCTCGCGAACTTGTCAACCTGAATGTCGATCTCGGACAAATGGGAGTTGGTGGCGATGATTCCTGGGGAGCAATGATTCATCCGCAGTACCGGTTGCTTGAAAAGAAATATGAATATTCGTTCAGACTGAGGCCTATTGTGAAGGAGGATGATGTCCTAAAACTCGCTAAAGAAAGGTTTTAAAGTTACACCCCCAACCCCCTAAAGGGGGCTTAAAAGTGGCTTAATTTAACCCCCCTTCAGGGGGGATGGGGGGCTAATACTTCAATTCAACTTTCAGTACCTCTTCTTCTCCGATAAGTACATTTTTTACATTATAAACAAGCGGGAAAGTCACTTTCTTGCTTACCACTACCCTTGTAATTCCATTTGCAGCAATTGTTATTGATTGCGGAGAATCGGGTTTACCGTTAACCAGATAGAAAGGTACATCGGATCGGTTGGTCACTTCAAAAAAGACATTCTTATCATCCTGATAGTATGGTTTTCCAACTGAGATACACTGATAGAAAAATGGTTTTGCATATTCTTCCTTGCCTGCAATAATATTTCTGAAGTATGCAAGGGTCCTTCTGGCAAACATTGCCTCTTTCAGGGCATCATGAGTTCTTTCCTTTGCAAAAACAAGGGTCATCGGTCTGTTTGAGTATTCCGGTTCCCTGTAATCCTCGCTTATAACACCATGATTATCGCTGTTGGCCATAACTGCCAGATTGAATTGTTTGCAGAAAGTAATTACAAGAGGATAATACTCGCTATCGTTAAAAAATTCTATTCCATGAAGCCATCCTTTCTCAATAAGAGTTTTATGTATCGCATACAATTTTGGAATACCGTCAGGTTCCTGCGATTTCCAGCCGGGATGGTTCCATTGCAGAAATGCACCCTGTTTAATTGCGGCAGCATATACATCCATAACTGAATCGGCGGTCAGAAGCGAGGCGTCCTGAATGAAGAGGGCATTCATGTGTCCGGGAGGCATCTTGCGGGTTATCTCGGTTCCGTGCACAAGGATAAGATTATAATCTCTTGCAACGTTTTCCGCAATTTTCCAGGCTGCATTATGGTCGACAGGTACAAAATCCTCTTTTGGTGAATATTCAATGTGGTCGGTTATGGAAATGGCATCCAGTCCGTCACGCCAGGCTTCACCGACCCTTACTGTCGGCCATACATTCCCATCGGAAAAGACAGTATGCATATGGAAGTCACATTTAAGAGTAACATAGCCCGGCAGATCAGGAAGATTGACGGTTTTCCTTTGTGCGAAACCGAAAGGACTTGCAGTAATTACAAGTAAAGTAATGATAATCAGTCTTTTCATAATATCGATTTATTAATTTCCACTTTAAAATCCGCCCGCAACCCCCTAAAGGGGGCTAGATCTCTTCATAAAAATATGCAGTTTTGGTATCAAAATCATCCCAAGTATAAATTTTCTTCCCCCGATGTAAGGCATAGTAATTCAACATTGCAAAATCACCGGCACACATTGTTGCATGTACAAAAAGAAATAATGAAAAGCTCCATTTCCATAATCCGGGGAGAAAAAGTACTAGAAACAACAAACCAGTGCTTAATACCAGGAATGGGACCAGGGCTACGAACCTGAATTGATTCTTATTTGCCACATATCTATGGGCAGTGACATAGAACATATATTGTTTCAGATCCATTCCTATCCTTATGTTCCTGGCTCCTGTAAGATAGTAGGGAATTATGTGCAGAAGCTCATGAAGAAGGATACTCAGTCCAGGGAATACTACCAGTCCAAGGCATGAATGGAGGAATATATTTCGGAATGGAAAGTACCCGGCTATATTGATTCTAACGAAAAGAGCTATTCCAAGAAAGGCGATGCAAGCTGACCAGAAAAAAACCATAATTGCCGATTTTCTCCTTATATAATCAAGGACAAAATTTACAAGTTCGTCGTAAGGAATCTTAAGAATCTGCCTGTATCTGCACTGATCCTCAAGATCTTCAACCTTCAATGCCATATAGAGAAGCTTTCCTCAAATTTAGCTTTTTGAGGTAGCACTACAAAAAATATAGAGATAAATTAATTAGAAACACGAAACCTCATCCGTAATTTTTGAAGACTATGGGTACTTGATCCTTAATCAGGTAACCTAATCCTTTTAAGGGAAATTATTTCTATTTGAAGTATCTGACTATCTTATAAAACCACCATGATGTCCATATCTCATCCAGGGATTGTTATCGAACCGCCAGTGATGACCATACCTTTTTCCTGGAGGTGTGGTGACAAATTTCCAGATCAGTTGATTAACAATTTCGTATTTTTCCCATTGTACAACATGACCTCCTTCAATAACCTGTATATCAGCATCGGGGAAATATAATTGTTCATACTCCATATTTAAAGGTTCAGCACTATAAATACTTAATATCGGGAATGACCAGCCTATTGGTTGATTTACTTCCTCACGGGTGTAATTCCTGTATATGTTAGCCATCAGCAAGCTCGGAAATTCATAGAAGTATTCCACAAATTCTTTCAGATCTTCAGGAGAAGAATCCAATACCAGTAAACTTCCAAACCATTGCTTTTCTGCAACTCCCCACGACTCTATCCAACTGCAAAAGCCCTCAGTTTCAGCAATAAATTGCTCTCTTGTTGGA
>JGI20214J51650_10000908_pt1 | contig 18630 bp, 33 predicted proteins | sample WetSurMetagenome_FD_51650 | JGI IMG/M metagenome (IMG submission 51650) | reverse complement strand
CTGTAGATTAGATAGTGACTGTGTAAAACCAGGTGGGTTCTGTTATCCGGGCCCGGCGAGTTCTGCGTGGTCATGCGAATGCAAGGGGGGATCGTGAACCGCGTTGAAGTGGCTCCGCACGGCTGCATCGTGTGCGGAGTAAAGCCAGAAGAGGGTGATGGTAAGGCTTGGGTCTATATTGCTGGAAGTTGGCCTATTGGGGCTATGGCATTCGATGGCGGTTGCATGCTTGTAGCGTTGCGGCGGATGGCGGAAACTGGACGCGTTGACGACGGAAAGGCAAAGTCATGAAAGCAAACATCTTCGGACAGACAGCAAGGCAATTGAACTTGCGGGACGTGCGTGCTTTGCATGCCCTTTGCCGTGGGTGCGGCGGATGGGGGTTCGTGGTTGAGCGATGGGGTGATGGTAAGTGGCGTCAAGGGTACTTCATCGCGGAAAGCATTGACGAGAAGTATGATAGCGAGCTGGCAAAGCGTGTGCTGGAAGGCGTGGGGCGGTTGCGTATAACATTGAAGGAAACAGCATGACTAACAGCTATGTGAAGACGTGTGAAGTAGGGTGTCAGGAACAATTGCTAATTCTAAAGTCGGGTGAGCATCGAGTGGTGCGGTTCTGTGTTGCATCACCTTGCAAGCCGTTGTCGTTTCACGTACCGGAGGCGATGGCGTCAGCGATTCAAGTGGAGGCAACGGAGATGTTCGACGACCTAAACGGCCATGTGACTGTGTTTCTAAGAATCAGGAACATTGCGACCAAGCCACTCGAGTTGAAGTGGCTGCGAATGCGGTACCGAGCGGAAGCGGTGCAGCCAGAAACGGACTCGCAGATCTTGCGGCGGGTTGCGCCGTTGCTGAACGTCAATTGAAGGGAGTCAGGTATGACGTTGAAGTCAAAGCAATTGATAGAACTTGGAAAGCTACGAACAACCGTTGAAGGGCTGCGAGGTGCGCTTACTCATCTAGAAGCCGACTTCAAGGCGTTGAAGAATCAACAAGCGCGCTACATGTTCGGGTTCTACGCCTTGGGCGTTGCTATGGGCGATCCTGGTGAGACTTCTGCAGACGGAAAGTCGCGTATCTATCGAACAGGACCCATGCAATGGTCGACCGCGGCGTCGGATGTTTCATATCGAGGAACCGTGCGCGCGTTCGTCTATTGCCCAGATCGGACAGTGCGAATTGACAGCATTCACGCCAGCGGGTTTGGTCGAATCGTCAGGATCGATTGCGGTGCAGTGGCGATAGCAGACGGCTTGCCGGCGCAATTCGTGCCGGTCTGTCGTACCTTGGATCCTTGGACGCCCTTGCGGGTGCTGATGCTCTGCGATGCAACGGACGAGGTGGTCGGCATATAAGACGGATAGTGTCAAGTAGGAAAGCGGCTAGGCAGGGCGTGCCTGGCCGTTTTCGTTTGCGCATGAGTCGAGGGGTGGGCGAGTCAATCGCGTGTAAGCCGGCCGAGGGGCTCTCGTCGATACAAGGATAAGTCAGACTCGAAAGCTAGGTCCGTGGGTTCCCGTTGGCTGGTTGCCTCGCATTGCCGCGGTTTTTTGCTTTGAATCGACGAAAGAACGGACCGCGGATTTCGAGTCTGACGACGGGGGGCCCCGTTCGGATGGTTGCGGGCCCACGCACGGGTTGAATGGGGGTGTCCAAAAACCCCCTGAAACCCTTGGGCCCGCAACCATCCGAACGGGGGGGCCTGCGAGGTCTGCCGAGCTGGCCAACGGAAAGGGTCCGGGGAAACCGGGCGACGGAGGCGAAGCCGACGGTAGCCGGGTTGCCCCGGCAGCTAGCCAAGCGGCCCACAAGTCGCATGAAAGAACGGCTAGCCGTTGTTTAGTGTATCCTACAGTTCACGACGGCCGGGCCGTTAGTCGCAGGTGGCGAAAACCGCGGGAGTAGTGCGTTGTGAAAAAGACACAACTGCGCAGCCGATTAGGTGGTTGTTCGTGGTTTGGCTATAAACACTGAACAGCGGTAGGCCGGTCAGCACTGTATCCAAACGTTCACACTTGAACCCCGCGACATTGCAGAGGATTGTCATCGCAATGGGCTGCGCCGCTCCGAACCTAGACTCGCTTCCGCTCCCGATTCCAAGCGGCAAGCGATTGGGGCAAAGGGCGAAGGTTATTGGCAAGACGCGCCAAGAACGCCAGTTCTCGCTCAGGGATCTACCAGAGAACGCACCGAAGCATTGTCACCATTGCCATTCGCTCGGGGCTCGCGACTGGTGGATCTGGGTGTGGCCGGCGAATGCGGCATGTGCAACCAAGATGCGCGTCCCGTACAAGTGCGGTTCCTGGCGTTGTCCAGTTTGCTGCCAGCATGAAGCGCATATCTGTTGGACGCGGATGACCGAGGCATTCGCACCGCTCGACAAGGCGGGAATGGTGTTCATGGTGCTGACACTAGACAGGGACGGCACCTACTCTGGCGAGAAACGCTGGCGCAATGCGCAAGCCGCCTATCGCGACTTGGGAAAGCTTTCTACGGAGTTTCTTTGGCGGTTGCGACGTTGGCAAAAGGCCAATGGTTGGACTGTTCTGCGGAATCAATGGGTGGCGACCGTCGAGATGCACAAGTCGGGATGGCCGCACGTCAACTTGGTCATATGGGCACCAGAACTTGCCGAGTGGTTGCGTGAAGAACGCAAGGCGAAACTGGACGACAGAATGACTGAACGCGAAGCATCGCTCGTTTCGGGAAAGCTCGCTGATATCGTAACGGATGCCGGATGGGGGCTGAGAAGTACTGCAGAGGGTGCCCGCAATCCTGATGCCGCCTTGGGGTACATTTGCAAGGTGTCCGGTAAGGCCGATGAGACCATCGGGGAATTGTCGAAGTTGACGCAATTGCCCAACGCTGCACCGTTCCGGTTCCGACGCTTGCGGTCGGGACGGGGATTCCTAGCTCCGAGACATGCAAACCCGGAATTGACTGGAACGTTGGTAAGACGGCAGAACTCGAACGATGGGACGCGTGACGTAATTCCAATTCATAACGTGAGTCCGCAGCTTGTTGCGGCATCCGAAGAGGCTTGCGCGACGGAAGAGAGGATCTGGTATAACGAGCTTGAGACGGCGCATAGGTGCGCCAGACAGGTGAAGCAATTCGGAATGAGGGCTGTTGAATTGCCACCCGTCACGCGTTGGTTCAGGTTCAGGCGTCTTGACACTGCAGCCCTTTCAGGAAAGCGAGCAAACGATGATTACTTACATTCAGACCAAGAACGTCTTTACCGGTCCGCTATTCCGATCACTCGAGTCGGTGATGGTCCTGGTCCCATCGTATCGGGGAGGCCATCCGAAGTTCAATCAATGCGTCGAGCAACTGACGATGGCGGGAGCCGTGATTGTGCGGTCAACGGGTATCAGTGATATTGCTCTGCACCGCAATCTGATTGCTGGAATGGGGATGCAAGTTCTGAAGTCGAACGAACAACTATCGAGTGTGCTTTGGCTTGACGATGATATGACATTCGCGGTGGAAGATATCGCGGCGCTGAAGTACTTCGCTGCAATTGGTCATTGCGCAGTGACGGCAATCTACTGCAAGAGAGGAAACTCAAAAGAGTTGACGTGCGGTCCAGCGTTCGCGCCAAACGAGTCAGGGGCGGATCATAAGTGGTTAGCGCTTCCTGATGGTAGCGAGGTTGAGTGCTTTCCAGTGATTGCAGGCATGGGTGCGATGATGCTTTCGCGCGATGACTTCGTGAAGTCCTGCGAACTGTCGCAACGATGCTTCGGTAAGACGAAAACGGCGGCTGACGCAATGCCAGCGGTTTGCTTTTCTGGTCCAATGGCAAACGATGATGGCTCTTATGAGTGGGTGTCCGAAGATAGGGCTTATTCGAGTTTGCTCTGGTCAGTGTTGCCTGGTGGGTTGTTTGCGGTGCCTGTTGCTGTGGGACATGTCTCTGAAGTCGCGTTGGTTCCAGACGCAGACGCTGTTTGGTTGTGACGTTTTGGTGTGATGCGAGGGGGGCGATAGGCGGCATTAGGGAGCCGCCTATGGTTGAGTTCTTGGCGGATGACTAGTCGAATCCACTCTGCGATATTCGTATAGCCTTGTTCTTGTGCGCGCGCGATGAGTTGTGCCCGCATGACATCGTGCAAGGTGAGGTGATAGGAAGCCCAAAGGCCACGTCTTACAGCCATGGGGTTATGGCCTTTCGTAGTTCAGCGGCATCAACTTGACCAGTGGACTGTTCGGCAGCGCGTAACAGTGCAGCTAGTGTAAACATAGTGTCACGGCGGCGGACTGTGTTCTTATGACGTGACCGTGACGGTGGTTGGCGATGTGTAGTGATAGGCGCAACTGTTGCAATTGGGCAATGACAATAGGCAGCAATGTCGGCGGCTGTTGTGATGGCTGCTGGGATGTAAAGGCGCGCGCGGTCGTAGTGACCCGCAAGACACAGGAACTTAGCGGCCTCGCCTGCTGAATTCGCGTGAACTGTCAATGGTGGAATCACATGGCGCGGTGATGCTTGGTAGCGAGAGGAAAGTGAGGCAAGGCGAATGCGCCCATCAAGTGTCTCACCATGTAGGACGATTGAGGGAGGTCCGAACCATGTCGAGTATTGGTCGAAAAGGTAGGTTGCGGTCGCGGCATCAAGTTGCGGCATAGTGTTCCAAGTGTAACAAGATGGGGGCACTTAGGCAATAGCCGAGGCGTGCAATTCGTTGCACCAGACAGGCAATCGGTGAACGGTAGAACTGTCTGCAACGGAGAAATAACGATGGCGTCAACAAGTCTGCAAAAGTTCTATGAGCAGGGCCGGCGCGCTCAGGTAGCATTGCAGAATGCCAGAAAACGAGAAAAGGAAAGCACCAACGAGCTAATCGCGCGTGTCGGTGTCTCGGCTTCGATTCTCGCGGGTGGCGTTCTGGCAGGTGCAGTCGATGGGAAGTGGGGGCATGACGGCGTGCCAGCCACCGAACACGATGGCATGGCCGCGGTGGGTCCAGTGGTAATCAACGTGGGAGCGGGCCTCGTTCTGATGGCCGCAGGTTTGCCGGGGTTCCTTCCCGGGTCCGAGTATGTCGCAAGCCTCGGGGCTTCGATGCTCTCATACTCACTTGGCAAAGCAACCGAAGCCAAGTTGGTTGCTCGCACCGCTGCGAAGTAACGCAAGAACGAACATCAGTCACAGAACCGAATCCAGAAGTCAACAAGTAGCAACGTTGGAGTAAAGTCATGAGTGCATACGACAGAATGATGGGTAACAGCGTAAACGGCGAGATCGATATCGTGTCAGGGCCTTACGAGATTATCGGAGATAAGGCCGTGTTGGTGCCGGACGTCGACAAGCCCGGTCAGTACACTGAGGGGAAGTTCACCGCTCAGGACCGTATCGATCTCGGCTTCCAGAACAATGGCGCCGCCATCGCTCCCGGTGCAGAGGTAATCTTCATCGCGCAAGCCTCGACTCCGTTCAAGCCCGAGGAATTCGTGATTCCGTCCTACCTTGCCCCTGACCTAGCTGTCACGGCCGTCAACATTGGACCGAATTCGTACATCGACGGCGGCCCAGTCCAGGCGTCGACATACACCGAGGTGGCAACGACTCGGAAGGTCTCTTGGGCAACCGTGCAGACCAGCGTCCAGATCAAGATTACTCTGCGCAATATCTCCGCGGCACCAGTCGTCGGTTGGCTGAGCCTTCGCGGTCTGCGGTTGCGCTAATGCGCGTGGTCTGCGACATACCGCTAGAGGTCGGCGGCGGCCAAGCCGTGAAGGCGTTGCTCGATTGTCTGTCAGACATATGGGCCGCTCAACTGCGCCGAAAGCCGCTGCCACCCCTCTACTCAACTGGAGTGCGTTACGAGCGAGAGCCGAACGCNGGACAGTGGGAGGACTTCAAGCCGCCCTATCGAACCTTTGAAGATGGGTTCGGGGATTGTGACGACCTAGTGCTATGGCGTGTCGCAGAACTCAAAGCGGCGGGCGAACGTGCATCGGTTCAATGTCTGGTCAAGGCGGACCCTACTGGATTGAAGATGCACGTTCGAGTCAGACGTGCTGATGGTAGAGAAGAGGACCCAAGCGTCCTGGTTGAACGTTTCAAGGTGGAGCCATGAAAAAAGGTGCAATCGCTCTAGTAGGTTTGGCGGGAGTCGTCGGGCTAGTTTTCCTGCTAGCACCCAAGAGCGCTTCTGCGGCTCAAGCGGCAAAGCCGCTTGAGGGTGGGGGTCCGATCGATGAAGGGGTTCCGGTAGCGCCACAGAATGCTGATGAAGCATACGCGTTGGCGATGAACCCTCAGATGAGGGATCCAGAATACGTGCATCAACTCGCGTTGTGGTTGGCGTCGTCAGGTCAGAGACCAGACTGGGCCGCCGCCGCTGAGAAACGCGCGGTCGACCTTCGTGCCGAGCTTCTATTGAGTGAAGGGCTCAAGATGCAGACCTCTCTCGAACGAGTGGAGGAACTTGGGAGACAGCTGGTTCAGTCGCACCCAGCCTATTCGACTGTGCTGGCAACGCGTATCGGTGTGCAACGCGGAGCGACTCCGCCGCCGCCGTTTGAACTACCGTTGGCTTCTGGCGGTAGCTTGGCCATCGACATGGCCATCTACAAGCCGCAACCGTCGAACGTGAAACCGACGGCCCCGTCTGCTGCGGTGGTTCCTGCGCAAGACGTCCAGGTAGTATTGCAGACTCCGACAGGTCCGACGCAAGTGACTGTGCCGGCTCCGCTGGCGGCTGCAGCTTCGGCAGCAACGACAGCTGTGCAAGTCAAGCCACCGGTTGCGCCGGTTCAGACGACTGCAGTCCCGGCAGTCCCTCCGGCGCAAGCGGCGCAAGCGGCGCAAGCCGTTCAAGCGGTAGCGCAAGCGGTGCAAGCGGCGCAACCCATCGCCCAAGCGGTGCAAGTCACTTTGCCGGCGGCTGCGACTCCGTTGGCGCATGAAGAGGTCAAACCGGAAAACGATCCAAACGGAACGATCGCAATGGCGCGTATCCTTCTGGACCAGCAAAACGGCAAGAACTGGAAGCAAGTATCAGAGCCGTTGAAAGTGTGGCAGAAGAAAGTCGGCTTGACTCCGGATGGGAAGTTCGGGACGGGTGCCGCGCTGCGCATGGCGCAAGAGGTGATGGTAGTTCCGTTCGTGAGGTACTTCTCACTGGGGATCGGTGATGCAACCAAGAAGGCCGCAGTAGCGGACTTCAAGAGTCGGATGGCGTCCGCCGCTCGACAGATGGCGTCAAAGGATCTGGACCATGCCGCCGCAATGCTGCGAGCGGCAGACCTCGAAACCGGTATGGGTTGGGAAAAGACGCAACCAGCTGCACCGGCGCAACCAGTAACGCCGGAAGTGCTAGCGCCGTACAAGCGGCAGCTAGCAGGAAAGTAAAACATCATGAACGCGCAATTGATTGTTCGTTCGATGCGAAGTTGGTGGGACAAGCCGGCTTGCATCAAGTGGTATGAGGTCACTTTTACCGACGGAAGCAAAGTGCAGGTCGGTGTGCCGCTGGCGCAAGTTGTTGCGACGTTCGATGCTCATGCGGCAGAGGTCGGTCTAGCGATCGAGCCGTTCGTTGGTGATGTCGAATCGGTGGATGGGCTGTTCTCATCAATCACCAAAGCCGTCAAGTCAGTAGGCAAGGGAGTCGGTAAGGTTGTTTCGAAAACAGCCAAGACTATCGATTCCGGCGTGAAGGCGACAGCAAAGGTCGTGCGTGGGAAAACACTGACCGCGGTGATGTCGGTCGGAAAGTTCGTGCCGGTGGTGGGTCCAGCCGCCTATGCTGCTCACAAGGCAGCTGTGCAAGCTGCGGACACATACGACAAGGCCAAGAGCACAGCGAATGCAGTCTACCGAACCGGGCGAAGTTCGGTGCAGGCCGCGCAAAGCATCGCACGAGGTCGCAACGTCGCACAGTCAATCAATCAATTGCGCAAGAACGCAAACAGCCCAGAAGCCCGAATGGCATTGTCCGCGCTGCGCAGCGTGGCATGATGAGGCATGGGTCAAACTCACGATAAAGAGCCAGTGTAAGGAATCCTGCGATGACTATCTCGATGGCCAATTGGGAGAAACTGTTTGAACGCGCTAAGGCCGCGGAAGCGAGCAAGCGCGCCAAGACAGTCAAAAAGAACAAGCGCAAGAAGGCAGCCAAGAAGGCTGCGAGGCGGCGCAAGAAGGCAGTCAAGAAGGCTGCCCCGAAGCGTCGCAAGGTCGCCAAGAAGGCAGTCAAGAAGGCCGCCCCGAAGCCACGCAAGGCCGCCAAGAAGGCGCCCAAGAAGGCCGCTCCGAAGCGTCGCAAGGCCGCCAAGAAGGCAGTCAAGAAGGCCGCCCCGAAGCCACGCAAGGCCGCCAAGAAGGCAGTCAAGAAGGCCGCCCCGAAGCCACGCAAGGCCGCCAAGAAGGCCGCAAAGTCCGAACGCTCCCGCCGCCCTGGTGAGACGTTCAAGGCTCACATGGCTCGACTCCGGAGGCTCGACGGGCGATGAGTAGTGCTGGCTGGTTCAGACTACAGAGGACCTGGGAGATCGGAGAGACGTCGCAACGTCAATTCGATCTCGGTCCTCGGCCAGCAAACGGAGGCGAAAGTCCGACTCCGTTGGGGTTGGTTCGTCTGTCATACGGAACGACTCAACAGGTCGGAACCCTTCGGGCAGACATCCGGTTAGGCGATGATGGCACAGTGCTGGAAGGCATCGACTTGCCTTGCGCCATCGTGTGCGAGATCCCAGTCACGGTCATCGTGAAGCCGGTTGCACCGTGCCCAATTGCGGTACAGGCGAATTGCGTCGTCTCTCCGGTATTGGGCCAAACCGAAACCTATGCGAAGCGGGTCGAGGTGCTAACGCTGAACACCGTGATCGACCTGCCGCAATGGGTGAGGTCGGTAACTTGCTTGGAACCTGCCGAGCTCGTATTTTTGGATCGTGCAGCCGTCGCGTTGAATACATCGGACACTGGTTTCCAGATGAAGCCTGCAACGGCACTTCAGATGCGGGCGTCGGTCGCTGGAACGTTCATTCTGTCCTACTGATTGAAAGGTCGTCATGAGAACCAAGTTGCGTGTATCCCCGTCGGGTCCAATGGCAATGGCAGCTGACCTCGCTCCGAACCCGCAGCTTGGCCAGTTCCTAACGCGGGACGCGAATGGTCAACTTCTTTGGGATGTTCCGCCGCTCCCGCCTCCAGTTCCGCCGCCGCCGTTCGTGATGCGCCCAATGTATCAGATCCGGGTGCTGGACTTTTCGACGACCACGCCGCTTGCGGAACAGAACGGCACATTTCAGAGCCCTTATGGGACAATGGGTCAGTGCATCGCTGACCTGCCAACGGGTGGAACTGTTCTGATTGTGCCGAATAACTACGGCTATGACGCCTGGCACTTTACCCATACCGGAACGCTCACGCTTATCAATCTGGCAGGACTCTGGAATGATGTGTATGGGAACCCGGATCAGTACGTCGTTGCGCCAGGATTCCAATCGGATAACGGTGGGATCGTGCTGCAAGGGATTGCATGCTCGGCGGGGATCCTTGTGGCAGTGCAAAACATCTGGGCGAAGTACTCTTCATTCAGCGGCGTGATTGATTGCGGCAGTCTGATCTGCGATAGCTGCACGTTCGACAGTCAAGCCAAGCTCACTGCGACCGGCGCCGAAAACGACTTCACGAATTGCTTTTTCAATCGCCTAGGTCTGCTGATGACAGTACCGTCAGCACCGAAGTTCAGAGACACGCGCTTCAGTGCTGCTAACTCGATTGTTATCAGCGGCGGCGGCGGAAGTCTTATCTTTGACCAGGCGTCATTCAATTCGTGGGCAGAGAACCAGTGCACTACGAACGGGACGTACCTGCCGGTGGGGAACCCATTATCCGGAATCGTAGAAACAGGACCGAACGCTGCACTTGCGCCGGGTAGAAGCCTATTGACCTCGGTGCCTGTCACAGGTGCCTACGACCAGCCCGCTGTCATCGCGAACTTTGCTGGAGCGGTACCGCCGGCAGGCGTTCTGCTTGACGCGCATTACACGGCGGTTGGTCCGGCGGTGGAGATCTACATTACGAACTACACGGGGGCACCGCTGGCATATCCTGCAAGTGACGTCCGATGGCGCATCCTTGCCCCGTAAGTCCAATGGCGGACGTTGATGAAGTTGCATCGCTGCGAGGCCATGTCGCCTTGTGTAAGGTGCGTCATGACCGGGACTACTCGGACTTGGTTGACTCGATCGACCGTCTTGCGGAAGCCGTGCAGACGGTCAGTCTTGCATCCGAAAAGCAAGCATTGGAGATGGCGCAATTCGGGCGTCGGTTGTTGATGATTGAAGTCACAGGCATAGGTATTGTGCTGCTTCAATTGGCCATCATGCTATTCTGACGAATGTACCGAGAGCGGCTCCCATCATCACCTATTGTCGACTCGCGAGACGATCCGCTTGCCCCATCGCAGGCGGATCTGGATGCTGCATTGCAGATACTCGCCAACCATGAAACACGGCTGCAAGTCGTTGAGCGGAAGTTCAGAGAATCATCGCGAGTGGAGTTGCGGTTGCCATCGGGATGGCGGATCTCCGGCAAGGGGTGGTACCTTATCGCCCTTGGAAGTTTGGCCGTGACAGCTATGGCGCTCTGGCTCACACTTGGCTGATGGGAAGTGAAGTTCCTGCAACAAGAACGCCGGTAACCAAAGAGCAGGCGGCCACGTTCGTGGTCAATGGGCTGCGCGCAAGACTCGGACGTGAACCGAGCGAGCAAGAGGCCGTCTATACGATGGCGCTTGCATGGGTTGAATCGGGCCGCGGTCAGTCAATCTACGGGAATAATCCCGGAAACGTCAGTTGCTACGACAATGGCAAAGGATGGTCTGGTGACTTCTGGAGGCCGCCATGGTTCCCAGAGCAGCACGATCCAAAGTATGATTACCTGCACCAACGAATGTTGGAGGGGAAGGCGCCGCGGGCGTTCCGTGCGTACCCTGACCAGCAGACTGGCTGGAACGACTATCTTCGGGAAGTGGTTCGCAGGATTGCCTTGCTTGCGGCAATGAATGCAGACGATCCAGCAGAATTCGTTCGACAGCTGGTAGAGACGAAGTACTCGATTGATTACAACGAGAGCCACGTAAAGACCTACCGTTCGATAATCGCCGAGATCCGCAGCTGGGGGTTGTTCTCGTCGCTCCCAAAAGCAAGTCCCCCACCCGCTAAAAAGCCGTCGGTAAGTGGGTTGGGGTTGGCTCTTGGTGCTGGCGGCGCCGCGGTTCTGTTGATGGTTCTTTTGGCTGCCAAGAAGAAACGGAGATGAGGCAATGTCAAGTGAAACTATGCAAGTGCTAATCGGTGCGGCTCTGATGTTGATCTGGCAAGTGTTCGTGACACCATGGGTCGCAAGGCTTCCGCCGCAGAGTAAGGTTGCAATGATTGTGCGGTTCCTTCACGGTGTTTGGTTGGCAGTCGAGGCGCAAAAGAAGTCGGGCGATCCAGGGTATCGGTTCGAGAAACCAAAGCCAGCCGACGTCAAGAAGGCGCTGCTAGGTGGCTTAGTTGTGTTGTTGCTGACTGGTTGCGTGCGAACCGGAAAGAACCCATGCACGGCATATTCAGAACGCGAGTATTGGTTCGGAGGTGGAGCGAAGTTCTCGGGGGCACTGGCTCTTGCAGCGTCAGGAACAGCAATCCCGGTGCAAGGCGACAAGGAACGAACGGTGCTTGCAGTCGGAGCGGCAACCACCGGAGCAACGTCGCTCGCTTTGATGTGGTTGGCGGATGGGGCAAGCGCGTCATTCGATGAACAGTGTCGAAAGGAGCCGGTCAAGTGAACATCGAAAACCAAGAGGCGTATGACGAGATCCTTGCTGAGCCTGTGACGGACGCATTGCAAGCGCGGGTCAAGACAATCGTTGAGTCGGTTCCTTACACAACGTGCGTTCTTGTCGCGATTGCTGCATGGCTTACGGACATCGGTGATGATGATGGGGCAAGACTCATCGTCGACTTCGCTAAGAAGACGTACGCGGTTCATGAGGCAAACACAGTATGACCATCGAGAGACGTAGGCCGTTGCCGGCTGGGCGATATTGGGCGGATATCTTCCCCAGGAATCGACCGGCGTTCGATGCTTGGTTGAAGGTGAACTCCGAACGCGCGTCGGTCGTCAGTAGCCAGTTCTTCCCGCCTGTCGATGGCGCGCCTGAGCATGATTGGGTTCTGTTCGCTACAAGCGCAGAAACGCTCTGGCCAGATGATGTTCTAGGGTTCGCGCCAAACGTTGCAAGTGAAGGAACAACCTCATCGGATGACACGGTGCAGAAGCCNCCGCCAGAACCAAGCCTTACCGACCAGGCATCGGCTGCACTGTCCAGAATGACAGGGGCAATCTATCTTGCTGCCGGTGGGATTGCGGCATGTGGGATCATTAGTCTGTTGTTGGCGCTGAACAAGCGGAGAAAGTGAAGGGAACAAGAAGTCATGACCAAACTGAGAATCAATCCAAGCGGGCGATTCGCGAAAGCAACCGACTTCGCTGCGAACGTGGCAAACGGTCGCCTGTTGTCTAGCGTGCAGCTTCCGGGCGGCGAGTATGAGTTGACTTGGGTTGACCCGCCAAGTGGCGGTGGTCAGCTCGCTCCAAGCGTCAATCATATCGTCAACGTGCAGATCGGTGGAAGTGACGTGACTGGTGATGGTACCGAGTCAAAGCCGTTCGCAAGTATCAATCACGCGTGCGCGCTGATTCGCTCGTTTGCGAATGCAAGTTCCACGAATCGTTATGCTGTCAGGGTTGGTCCGGGACGCTTCACGGAAGCGTTGGTGTTGAGTGACTGGACCTATATCGTTGGCGATTCAATCGAAGGAACGCGAGTCACCTTCACATCGTTGACGCTAGGGGCCGAGTGGACTGCGAACGTCGACCATCGCTCGGGGTTCCAGCATATGACAGTTTCAGGGGCGCCAACGGTTGACTTCGCCGCCGTGAGCAGCAATCAGGGAAAGCTGCGGTGGGATTCCGTTGTCTTCAATGACCGCTTTACCTATACGGCATTCAGTGCAATCAACCAGGTTGAGGCGTGTTCGTGTAAGTTCTTGGCAGGTTGGACGCAAAACGGAATCAACTTTGCGTGTCTGAACTGTTCCGGTATCGACGGCGGTGATGTGGTGATGAACGCCACGACGGTCAACGCAATCGCCGCAGTATTCGGAAGCGGTCTCGATGGCGGACTAACCATCAATGCGACGGGGGGAACGGTTGGTCTGGTCGAGATGTCTGCCGGAGCATTCGAGGGGCTGTTGACACTCAACGGTGCGAACGCCAGCATTGCAGCGACCTCGAATCCGTTGGCCTTCCCGGGTGGCGTTACGTTGCTGGGTGGAGCGGCCGATCCACGTAAGAACCTGACCGGAGCGAAGGGCGGAAACGCTGCGCTTGCGTCCGTATGTACGCAACTGGCTGCGACCGGCGCTTTCAAGGACTCCACGACCTGAGGCTCGATTCCGTGCTACGGTTGGTCAAGCGGCACAAGCGCCGCCGAACGAAAGGGCTGTATGACTGAACCAACCGGAATGAAGGTTTCGAGTTTCGTTTGCACGAACCCCGACTGCGATGGGGTGCCGCTCGATAGAAGAATGGCGGTCCAGCTTCGCGGTCGGGTTGTCGTTATTGCAAACAGTCAGGTGGGGGTTGACAATCCGAAAAGGTATTGGCTCGACGTTGCTGGCGCCATACCTGGAAAGGGAATTGCATGGTGCGGTGCCTTCTCGTTGTGGGTGTTGCGGCAGGCTACTTTGACGCGACGCCGATGGGTGACGGGAATCGGCTACATCTACGTTGACGAAAGCGGCAACCGAACCAAAGAGCCATGGTTGCCGATTGTCATGAATCCGCAGCCGGGTGATGTGGCTTACTTCACCGAACATCAGCACTATGGCCTTGTCGATTCAGTCGGCGAAAAGACCGTTGTGCTCGTTGCTGGCAATTGCCCAACGGTCAAGCGCTATGAGGTGCCAAAGAGCAAGGCAGCCGCTTACTACTCAATCGACGAGATTGTGATGTTCGAGGCGAAGCGCTTGTCGGACTTGGCAGGTGCAGGCTGATGGCGCGCTATGAGTTGTGGCTGGCCGAGCAGACCAAGCTAGTCGATGATGCCGCCGCGGTATCAACTATCGTGTTGGAGGATCCAGAAGGGTCTGTTGCTGGCACGTGGCCAATCGGACATCGGGACTTGGTGGTGACCATAGAAGGCATGTTGATCTCGCTGCGAGAGGCATTGCCGAAAGGGCGCCATCAATTCCGCTTGGTGGCATTCGACCAGGCAAAAAACCAGCTGTCCTTTTTGCCTGTGGTTGTCGTTGGGGCAAGCGACGCTGCGAGTGATGCAAGTCGCAGCCGTGTTGACCAAGAAAGAGCGAATGCGCTTTTTATCAGCAATGCAGAAAAGATGATGGCGGTTCAGGGTCGTCTCATCGAAAGCATGTCGGAAGCGCAAGCGCAATTGCTGGAAGCACACGCCAAGACGGCAGGGCAGCTAGATGAGTTGATCGAGCTCACGCGTGTGGAAAACAACAAGATGTTGCGTGAGCAGGGACAGCAAGAGCGGCTGTCGAAGATGTTCGAACAGTTCGCGCCGATCCTACAGATGGGGCTTTCCTTCGGTGCGGAGTATGCTGCCAGGTGGTTGGCTGGGAAAGCCTCGGAACCCAAGCAAGTTGAATCAAAGTCGGATAGTTCAGCGCCGCGGCCCCCCGAGCCGCCGCCGCATTCGGAATCACCTCGACCAGTAGAAGAAAAGAAGGGAGAATCCACCAGTGAGCAACGAACGCCGGTTAGTGACGAACCCACTAGCGGAGGTGATTCTCGGCCTGGTGGTGAACCCTCAGTCGTTCGGACCGATGGTCAAGGATGCACTGAGCCAGTCGGCGGGAGTAGTATTGCAACAGATCGGGACGCGACTGCAGAACCGAGAAAGCGCCCCAAGCAACCCAAACGGAAAGGACGATAACGACAATGGATCGAGTTAGACTCTCACCCTCAGGCCCATTCATTGGCACCCCACCATTGCGCAATGGTGCAGGCACGGAAGGCGTTCGCTGGCGCTTGCACGGAACGCCAGGCGCTGGCGTGACGGCTCCGGCCGCCGTCTATACGGTCATCCCTGGAATGGGGAACGTGACCGTCGACATGCAACCAGGCTACTTCTATCAGCTGAAGTCCTATATCGAGACCCAAACCCGGAACCTGACAGTGGGTGCCGGCGGATTCTCGGTGTACTTCCGAACGCGAGCAGACGCCGCGCATGGTTCGGCGTGGTCAAGTTGGATTGCACTGTCCAGCGGAACCCATGAGATNCCTTTGACCGCCACGCCGCTGAACGCCAATGCTGGGTTCCAGGATTGCGCGAATGGGGTTCAGGTGCTCGTTCCCTCGGATCGGTTGGAGGTTGCCGTGCTGGGCACCGCAAACAACGGAATCGAGGTCGAGATAATTCCAGGCCTCGCCTTCTGTGATGTGTCGGAGTATGTAGGCTAAGCACGCGAGCATAGCGCGTGAAGAGAGGCCCGGCGGGAACAGCCCCCCGTCGGGCCTTTCGCTTGCGTTGCGTGAGTCTGTCTGTCATACAGATTGCATGACAGACAGACAACGACTCAACGAATCGGTTTCAGTAAGGCTCACGTCGGAAGATCGCATGGCGGCGAAACGCTTCGGGGATGGGGATTGCTCCGCGTTCTTGCGTATGGCGGCAAGGGTACTCGCTCGGTCATTGACGCTTTTGCGAGAGGATATTGCAACGCGCCTGTCGGCAAAAAAGAAGACAGCAATACATGGTGGCGAGGAAACGGTGATGCGTCTGGTTCTTCTCAACTTGGAGCGAGGTAGAACAGACAATCACTTGGAGTTTGAAAGGGTTGGTGACTGGTGGATCTGGGTGGCTATCGATGGGCTTATGCTGCGATATGGCGCGGCGTCGGCCAAGTCGATGGGCAAGGAACAATCCTTTGCGATAGCAATGAAGTTCGCAAAGCAGGAATGTCCGAAGATTGACCCGGTAGAATTCTGGGCATGGGCAGAAGTCGAGTCCATCGGTAACGTCTGGTCCTTTGGTGAGGCTCTCGATGCCTGACCTGCAACCAAAGCCAACCAGAGAAGAAAGAATCTTGCGCGCCGTCGAGACGTTGGCGCGCGACTTCGCGGGCGTGCGCTTGGAACTCGAATGGGTCGAGGGTATCGACCGAAAGACCTGCCGCAACGCAGCTTTGATGCTCGACCGAGCCGGAGAGATCAAGAAAGCTCAGGTTGCCGTAGTCCTTCCGCGGGAGTCGAGTAGGGCGGTCGGTATTGCGATTCCAAAGGCTTCGCCGGGGTTCTCGGTCGTGGTGATGCGCGTTCGGGTGCTTGCGCCGTCCGATGCCTATCTGCGGCTGCCAGATGGCGAACCTTGCTCGTCGGTACGGCTTGATCTGACTGCGGCAGACGCACCAGTGAAAGAAGGCGAGTTGAGGATCGGCGTAGGTCGTGGCACGTTCGGGTGCCGCGTGATCGGCGTGGAAGACGTAAAGCCGCCGTGACACGGCACTGAACGTGATTGCAGTGGTCGGGCGTAGGTTCAAAGAATCTACGCCCTTTCGCTTGAAAGGTGGAAGGTTTGCGTCATGCTTCTGTATGACAGACATACGGAGGAAAACGACCATGACGAACGAAAGCTACTCGGTCCTTGACGCAAGCGGCAAAGCTCGTTGCACGCACCTACCAATTGCATTTGCGGAACGCGTAATGCTCGCGGTGATAGCGCTTGGTCAGATTCCTGTCGTGGTCGCTTACCTCAACGGTAAAGAGGAATGCCGGGTTGAAGGGGCGCGCACGGGTGACGAGGTAGTTGCGATTGTTGAGACACTCCGCGTTCTCGGATCGCAACGGTTTGCAACGATGAAGGGTCAACAACAATGAAAACTAGAATCGAATGTCTCAAGGTGCAGTCGCGTGAGACTTGGAAAGCTACGGGAAAACCGCAATGGTGGTTGCGTAATGTTGGCGAGCAAACCCTGGTAGAAGTGCCGGTAATTCCAGGTTGCAACGTCGTGGATTGGACGCTGGAACTGGATTCGGGGTTCTACGTGTTGGGGGTCGGTCCGTCGGGTGCCGATGGCGTCCGGCGGTCGTTTACGGTTTCGGACGTGGCGGCCCTTCTAGCGGATATGACGGACTTCGAAACGAGCGTGGCGGCGGAACTGGCATTCGCGATTGAAGATCCGTCGTGTGAGGGGGCATGGGACTTTGCTCATGAGGTCGTTCATTGCGTGCGTTCGAGGACTCCGGCGGAGACCGCGGTGATGCGCCGCGAGTTCGCGAAGTTCGCGCAACAGTTTCCGCGCTCTGTAGCTCACCCAAAGACAGAGACCAGCAACGAGATCCCGGAACCGCCAGAAAGCTTCTATGAGGTCGAGGCGGATGATGTGGCTGCCGAACCGAAAGACGATGGGGTGCGGTCATGAGGATCGGTCTCAATCCAATCACTGGTGATTCGATGCTTGCGGCTGCTCGTGAATGGTTGGGTCACGACAATCATAGTTGTGGCGGCACCTGCGGACTATGCCGCACTCGTCGCCCGTTGCTGTCGCAGCGGTTCATCGTCCTGTCGCACGGCGGCCAATACGCTTCCAGGTGGCAGGTCAAGCGCTCTGGAACGCGAAGGGTTTGCGAGAAAGCGTTCAAGCATTGGTGTGATAAGGCTCCGCGGTCGTTCGTCGGGTTGGTGGCATGCCCGTGGGTGTTCGATGCAGAGAGCCTGCAAGGGATCGGGTTTCGAGGTGCCGATGAGCAGATTGCAGCCTTCAATCTGCTGAACTCCAAGCTACGAATCGTGGACTCGCGGTTGCCTGACTCGTTGGCGCGCCGACACTATCCAACCAATCAGCTGCGAGAGGTGTTCTGATGAACGGTAAGGCGTTTCAAGATACGGTCGAGTCTGTCCTTCCGGAATTCCACGGTGGGCAGCTCGATGTCGTCAGGGCAGCAATTCAGCAATGCCAGCGGCGGCTGCAGCATGCTGTCACTCGAACGGTTTTGGCTCGTCAGCTAGAAAAGCAGGGTTCTCGGATCTCCGAAAGTCGGTTGGATGAACTACTGCGCGACTTGCTCTCGAGTGGTCGCATTCGCTGCACTGGTAGGTGCTACTGGGTGCAGCGATGAAAGTTCTAACTTTCGTCGCGAGGGCCCTTATCATCGGCGCTGGCGTGGTCGTACTGGTGCCAGCGGCAATTGTCGCGATTGCTGTGCTGATTGCCGGCGCGTTGGCAATGTTCTTGCTCTGGTTGGGATTCTATTACCTTGGAGGATGAAGTCATGCGCGTAGTTCAACCTTGGATGCTCAAAGGAACGATGTGGGTCATGGGAGTCGTGCTTGCGGCGGCGGCCCTAATCGGTTGGCAATTCCGAACGTTTATTGCTCCCGTGTTCATTGTGGTGCTGATGGCGTTGGCATTGCTGACGGGATGCGAGTCAACGTTCGTGTCGACCTACGACCGCTCGACGCTGGTTGCCGGAATGGCCGGAACATCCAACCGCGAAACTGTCAATGCTGTGGCCGGGGCACCCGCGTATCAACAGGCGGGCAGCCCCTCGAGTGGCGGTGCGAGCTCGGTCCAGGCGGGAGCCGCCGGC
>JGI20214J51650_10000904_pt1 | contig 18653 bp, 15 predicted proteins | sample WetSurMetagenome_FD_51650 | JGI IMG/M metagenome (IMG submission 51650) | reverse complement strand
CCCTGGTTCATTCTTTTGTTCCCCATTGCCATCCCGGCCATGTTTGTTTTGGATTATTTCGGCTACAGGATCATCGCCCTCATCATTCTCGTTGCCCTCGCCCTTTNTTTCGTCTACTACGTGTACACCGTTTTCACGAAATTCCGGTCGCTCTGGAGAGGGTTTATCTCCCTGGCCGAGGCATTCTGCGATCCAGGCAGCTGGTCCATCCGGCACTACCCNTATCATCACACGCTCACCGGCTCGGCCCTCGGCTGCCGGTTTCATTATTCCCTTCTCGGGCACGACGAGCGTGCGCTGTGCCAGCTCTTTCTCGAGTGCCCCGTCGGGAAGAGCCTCCTTCTGGAGGCTGGCGAGGACCCTGCACAATCCGCGATCGGACTCCCTCAGGCCATGCGGGCAGTCCTTCAAGTACCCGGGTTCCGGAGCCTGAGGGCCCTTCCGCGAAAAGTTCCCTTTTTCAGCCGCCTCCTGGCCGGTCTCGCCGGTTCGGGAGGCCCGGGCCTTGTCCTGCGGAAACAGCTCGATGACCCCTTCTCTCTCCCGGTCCTGAAGCGGGACCTCGCACTCTTGCTGGAGGTCGCCCAGGCCTTGAAGGATGAACCGCGGCAGGAAAAGGAAGGAACCTGATATATGGCGCTGCATGTGGAACAGTTCCGATACGGCCGCGACAACCTGGGATACCTCATCTTCGGCCCGACCGAGGCCATGGCCGTCGACGGAGGGGCATGGCANGAGATCCTCGACTTTGTCCGGGAGCAGGGGCTGCATCTTCGCTACGTGACCCACACCCATCGCCATCACGATCACATCGAGGGCAGCGATCAGCTCATCGAGAAGTCGGGAGCGCGACTCATCAGCTTCCACGAGCTTCCGGACGACTCCGTGATACCGCTTGACGGGGAGACGGTCCGTGTGTATCGTACGCCCGGCCATTCCATGGACTCGACATGCTTCCATGCCGGACGATACCTGCTCACGGGCGACACGCTTTTCAACGGGACGATCGGGAACTGCTTCTCGGGCAATCTTCGGGGCTTTTACGAATCCATTGTCCGCCTCATGGCCCTTCCGGAGGACTCGATTGTCTTCGCGGGGCATGATTATGTGGAGCTGGCCATCTCGTTTGCACGGCACCTNGAGCCAGGAAACGGCGACATCGATGCNTACATGGTCAACTATGACCCNCACTGCGTGTACTCGAAGCTCGGTGATGAATTACGCGTGAACCCCTACATGAGGTTCAACGACCCGAATGTGATCGAGATCCTCAAGCAGAGGGGGCTGCCTGTCGATACGGAATGGCAGAGATGGCAGTCGCTGATGTCGATCGAGGAGTGACGCGGCGCCATGCGCCGCGCGGCATCGGGCTTCAGGCATCAGGCTTCAGGAAGAACAGGAACGCAGGACTACAGACGGATGCATTTGAAAACCCATATACGAAGGATTCTTTTCACCCTGGCAGGATTCATGGTCAGTCTTTGGCTGGTTGCGCCTGTCCTTGCGGCGGGTTACGAAGCCATAGAGATCGTCCCGACACGGCCCAATGTCACGGTGCGGCTGCTGGTCATCAAGGCGAATTCCAAGCCTGTGACGGCGCTGATCCTGTTCCCGGGCGCGAACGGCTCGAAACACTTCGGTGAGAGGGATGGGCGGTTCTGGGTGAGCAATAATTTTCTCATGCGCTCTGCGAGGGATCTTGCCTCCGCCGGTTATATCGTTGTGGCGGTGGACGCCCCCTCAGATCAGATCTCCGGCATGTCCGACTCGTTCCGGACATCGCCAGCGCATGCCAAGGATACCCGGAAGATCATCGCCTACCTCAAGGAAAAGCACCATGTAACATCCCTTTATCTCGTGGGCACAAGCAGGGGAACGATCTCGGCCGCGTACCTGTCATCGGTGATCGATGATCCGATGATCGGGGGCGTAATCCTTTCGGCGGTTTATCCGCCCGCGGATCTCGGCAGCATCGACTTCAGCGAAATCGATGATCCCGTTCTCATCATCCATCACGTCTACGACCAATGCAGGGTCACTCCCTATCAAGGGGCCATGGATCTGAAGAACCGGTTGACGGAAAGCCCGAAGGTGGACCTCGTCGGGGTGTCAGGCGGGATTCCCCCCGCCTCCGGTCCTTGCGAGGCCCTGAGCAATCATGGTTTCTATGGAGTGGAACAGCCCGTTGTCCGCGCGATGACGGACTGGCTTGCAGGCAAACCGGTACCGGAGAGAATCAGTAAATAAGTAATTGGGAAATTCGGATTCGGGATTCAGGCCTCGGGATTCCGGAAACCCATTTCACGCCCCCCCCCCCACACTTCTTTTCTCCCCCCCTAAACCCTTTACCCTGAACCCTTTACCCTTCTTTGAGAGTAAGCTTATGGGACTTCACCCGCATCACCGGGCGATAGGACGTTTTCATGCGGGCGAGGTTGGGGAGGCTCATGTCGCTTTCCTTATTGATGTACCGGTACCCCGCGAAGAGTTGCTTGGCGCACTCCTTGTCCAGATACTGGTAGAGCCCCTTCACGTCCGAAAAGGCCTTCTCGTAACCGAGGATCCCCATCTCGTCATTGAGACGAGCGGCAATCCCGAAGGCGTTGACGGCCCCGTCGACACGGATTTGAATCCCCTGGAGCTCGAGGGCTTCGAAGTTCTCCAGTGAAGTGATCACCGCCATCCGTTCGCAGGCCAGATCGATATCCTCATCGACATCGCAGTCCCGCTGTTTGCACCATGCCTCCAGAAATGCAAGACACTCCGGAACGCTCCCGGCCGTGATGGGTTCCACGTGGACGCGGACCCCGTTGTTCATGAACTCTCGCTCAAACTGGTGAATGAGGTTGCGCTTGCGAACATACCGGTTGCCTTTCAGGAGAGCCAGGTCCTCCGCCAGGTAGACATAGTCCTCGAATTCTTTCTGCTCCTCCATGACAAAGAGAGGCTCCAGGGCCTTCCGATACCGCTCGACATAATCCCCCGGGATGCACCAGTAGCTGGAGAAACCTATTTTGACGGCAATGTCGCGGAGCTTCTCCGGCAAAACATCGCCAGAGAGGGACAGAGGCAGAATGAGGTGCCGTTCTCCCTGCCGGATTTCGGACTCGTTGGAGATTACGAGCAGATCGCCGTCAACGGCATACCGGGCTTCGAAGACACAGTTGCTCCAGGCAATGAGCGATGGCAGGGTATAGATGCTCAGGCGGTAGGGGATATTCGCAAAAAAATGTCTGAGTGCCGGGTAGTCGGCAATTTCCAGTTTTTTGAAATTCATAGGTTCTTTTTCAGCATCAGGATCGATCCGGGCATTTCGGCAAAACCGGCCCGCCGGTAAAAATCCCATGTTCCGGCTTCGGCGACAAGCCCGATCCAGCCCAGGCCATCGTGGCGTAACCGTCCGATGATTTCGTTGACCATCCTGGTGCCGATTCCTTTTCCCCTGTCGGCAAAGCGGACGACAAGATCCTGAATATACGCATCGGAGGCCCTGTCGCTGATCGCGCGTCCCATCCCGATGATGCTCCCCTCATGAGAGGCAACGACGAAGCAGTGGCTTCCCCGGATGATTGCCTCGGCTAATTCGGGGTCGTGATCCGTTGGAGGCCCCCACCAGCCCTGCTGCCGGTATAATTCGAGCACGCCCTCAACCTGCAAGGGGGTGGGTTCCGTTATGAATGTATAGACTACCTGCATGGTTCTCATTCAAATTCTAGGAGTGCTCCGCAGCACTGTCAAGGAAGAAACCTGCAATAATCAATCCCCCTGTGCAGCCTCCAGGGCAGCTTCGCTGCAGTAATTGGTTGACTGGGATGGTTGATTGGGGAAGAGCAGACAGTATGTCTCTGCGCTGCCCTTTTCCCTTTATCAACCAGTAAACGAATCACCAGTTACTGCTGCGTAGCAGCTCATAGGGGGACACAGGGGGATTCCCTTCACCCTTCACCCTTCACCCTTCACCCTTCACCCTTCACCCTTNACCCTTCANCCTTNNCCCNNCGTTCCCTCCTTGCGGAGTTTCTCGATCTCTTCGCCGCTGAAACCAAGGGCTTTCAAAATTTCATCGGTGTGCTCGCCGTGGACGGGGGCAAAACGCCTGAACTGGCCTGGAGTGTCCGAGAGCTTCGGCAGGATTCCCACCTGCTTGACCGTGCCCAGATTCGGGTGGTCCAGCTCGATTACCATTTTCCTGTGCAGGATCTGCGGGTCCTGGAATGTCTCGTCCAGAGAGTTGACCTTGCCGACGGGAACGTCTTTCGCCGCAAGCAGGTCGAACCACTCATCCCTCGTTTTCGTGACGAAGACCTTTTCCAGGGCGGCCCGTATCTCGTCAAATTTTGGCTCCGGCCCCTGGAAGGTCATTTCCATGGTCCACTTGTATGGCATGTATTCCTCTTTCCCGATAGCCTTGCACAGATTGTCCCAGAAGTGCGGCTCCAGGCACCCGATGCTCAACCATTTCCCGTCCTTCGCCTTGTAGACACCGTAGTGCGGATAGGCTCCCTGCGCCCAGGACGCGCCGGGCTTCATGACGGTGCCGTCCATGAAGAAGCGATGCGTAAACCACGTGATGAGGTGTAGCGCCCCTTCCATGTAGGTGTGGTCAATATACTGGCCTTTTCCTGTCCTGTTCCTGGCTTCGAGCGAAAGAAGGATCCCGATCGTCCCATAGAGGGACACTCCGGCGAAGTCGGCAATGATGTTGAGCGGGATGGCCGGGGGGCCCTCTTTCGGGCCGATGAGCCCCAGAACNCCGGCCAAGGAAATGTAGTTGATGTCNTGACCGGAAAAGAGCCTGTAGGGCCCGTCCTGGCCGTAGCCCGACAAGGAGCAATATATGATTCGGGGATTGATCCCCTGGATCGTCTTGTAGTCTACGCCGAGCCGCTCGACAACGCCGGGGCGATAACCTTCGATGACCACGTCGGCCTCTTTCGCCATGCGGTGAAAAATCCGCCGTCCCTCGTCGGAGCGCAGATTCAGGCCGATACACTTCTTGTTGCGGTTGAGCGCAAAGAATGCGGCCTCCCGCTCCTTGTCCTTGCCGCCGGGCGAATACCCCATATCCCCCATGGGAAAGGCCTTGGCCGGCTCCACCTTGATGACCTCGGCTCCAAAGTCGGCCAGGATCATGGTGCACAGCGCACCCGGAACATAATTTGACAGATCGAGAATTTTGATCCCCTCCAGTGCCAGCATATCTCCCTCCTTGTTGTGGACTCTGACCGGGGGCGCATCCCGCAAGGGACGCGCAACCATGTCTAGTTCTTTCCTTGCCGGGAAGCCCCGCGCAGCGGTAACAGGCTTCCAAAGCACCCGTCTGCGGCGTTGCCCTCGCCCCTCGTCGCTCAACGTACGACCCTAGTACGCCTCGCTCCTCGGGCCGTCGGGCGCCTTGCAGCCAGGTACTTTTGAGTGGCCCTTTTTTAAAGTCTAAGGATCATCTTTTCGAGCAGCAGGAAATAAAATACCCCCGTTTCACTTTGGAAAACGGGGGTACCCAAGTCCGCGCATATTCTTCACCCTCAGTGGAGACAAGACATGACCACCGATGGCTTCCCTGCCCGGCTCCGACATGCCGGGATGCAGGGTGCCCTGACACACCCTTATTCAGACCGGCGCATCTATAGCACAGTCCGGTCCCGTTCGCCACCGAAACCATGCCACGCAATGGGATCATGCTAAGGATTGAATATCAAAGGAAAAGCTAGTGCTTGAAATTATTTCGGTTTTCTGATATGTGCACCATGCACAAAAACAAAAGGTTCTCTTTGCGGACGGGCCGGCCGACATTCCCCATCGGCGGTTGAGGAGAGAGGAAAGAGGACGAGATGGACCCCCGTGCTAACACGGAACGGGAAGTCTGCGGGCACTGCGGAAAGAGACTGTCTTTCATAAAATGCACCGGATGTGAGATACCACTCTGCCAGGAGTGTGCCTGTTTTGAACTGATCGGCTCCGGATGCGGTACCGTTATCCCGGCTTACTACTGCCTTCTCTGCGTGAAGGATGCCCGGATAAACCCGAACGCAGTCTTTTACAGCTGATCGTTGCTTCCGGATTCCTTTCTATTGGCCCGTGCAGCTTGCAATTGGACATCATCAGCCAACTGCAGGCCTTTCAGGCCATTTCACGTGACTGCCGTGAGAATNGGCAGTTATCCCTTTTCATCAAAGACCTCTCCACTGACGCGGCCTGAAAGCCTCCCGTTTCAGTCCTGCCGGATTGTTGCAAACACCCGCCCTACCGTCATTTCGTTCGCCTGTTCATTGCCCACCCCATCGCCCTTTCATTCCCCGCGCATTTCCAATGAGCATGGGTCGATTTGATTTCATGCCGATCGACGGGAGTCCGTGATCCGTTTGCCGCATTAAAGTTAGAAGGCTAACTTGCCGACTATATTATTGTATTGGATTATTCACCGCTCGACGGACGAGATACCCCATGCCATTCCCCGGCAAGGAATGGTTTTGGCAGGTTTATTCTTGNCTCGATATCTTTGGGCGGCACGCGATTGCCCGACTGGATTTCAAGAAAGTCGCGCGCAACAGACTCATTGGTGAGAAACGGCCTCGGCGGAGCAAGGATCGACGGGGCCCGATCCTATGTGGACTCAGGAGGCATTATGACAAGCAAGCGGATCTGCTGCATGAAAGGCGCAGGAATCGTATCGATCATCCTGCTGTCANTGATTTGTTTTGTTCTGTTCGCTCCCGGANCGGCAACTGCTGGAGACCTGCAGGATGTCAAGAAGGCCGGGGTTCTTCGCCATCTCGGAATCCCTTACGCAAATTTCATCACCGGCAGCGGCGATGGAATGGATGTGGAGTTGATCAAGCTCTTTGCCAGGCATCTCGGCGTCAGGTACGAGTACGTCCAGAGCAATTGGGATGACGTGTTCGGAGACCTGTCCGGTAAAAAGGTGAAGGTCAATAAAAACGACATCACGGTTCTGGGGGATGTGCCGATCAAGGGCGATTTGATTGCCAACGGGTTGACCGTGCTTCCGTGGCGGGAGAAAATCGTCAATTTTTCCGCCCCGACGTTTCCCAACCAGGTCTGGCTGGTTGCTCGCTGGGATTCGAAGATGAAACCGATCAAGCCGAAGGGCAACATCGAACAGGATATCCAGGCGGTAAAGAAACTTCTGAACGGGCACATGCTTCTGGGCAAAACAGGTACATGCCTTGATCCGTCGCTTTACGATATCGACGCGACCGGCGCACAGGTGACTCTCTTCAAGGGCTCTCTCAATGAAATCGCACCGGCCGTGATTAACGGGGATGCGGAACTGACGCTCCTCGACGTCCCCGATGCCCTGGTCGCGCTTCAGAAATGGCCGGGAAAAATCAAAATCATCGGCCCCATCAGCCCCGTCCAGGACATGAGCGTTGCATTCAGCAAGGAATCGCCTGCACTGCGCGATGCGTTCAACCGCTTCCTGGCCGACTGCAGGAAAGACGGCACGTACAACCAATTGATCCGGAAATACTACCCATTTGCGTTCAAATACTTCCCGGATTTTTTCAAGGAAAAAAAGAAATAGGGTGACAGATGGCGGCCTTGTGCGGCAGGACGGAAACCGGCAAGAAATTTCTGACGTCCCTCTGGACGAGAGGGAACGTCCCCATTCTTGCGGTCATGCTTCTGCTCACCGGTTATCTGTGCATCATTTTATCCGCAATCTATGTTTCGCAGATCGGGTTGCTGGAATCCCGCCTCAAGCAGGAGGAAGATGAATTCCAGAGAGTCGCCATGGCAACGGGCTATTATTTTGAGGAGCGCAAGGACGACATCGTCAACCTCGCCTCTGCCAGGGAGGTAGCCGTTTTCTTCGAGAACAAAGCGCTGGGCATGAGCATGGAATATGGATTGGGTCTCAGTGCGATCCCGATCGTCCATCGCTTTGAAACACTCATCGAGCGCAAGCGAGTGGGCCAGGATGCCATATTCTCGAGGATCGTTCTGCTGGACAGCAAGGCCAACCTCATCGCGGACAGCGCACCGTCTCAGCCGGGCCGAAGTTCTTCAAAACGGCACTGGACGAAATTCGTTTCTCCGAAGCTCAAGAACGGCGCCATTCTCCTGTCCGGGGAGGGAAAGGAGATCCTCGCTTCTACAGCGTACTATTTCAAAGAGGAGTACGCAGGTCAAATCGTGGCGTGGCTGAAGCCCGAAGCCATCTACCATTTTCTTCTCCAGGACCGGCAAAAAAACGATTCCCGTTACTATCTCCTGGCAGACGGCGGGAGTTCCCACCTCGCGGGCGATTCCATCGCCTCCGCGCCCCAAGAGCTGCAGACCCTGAAATTCATCGAGGAAGGGAAACCGGGAATTCATCCCATTACGGATGCGGAAGGCCGAAAAAGGGACTTCATCGTCTTCCGCACGCCCGTTGCGGACACGCCATTTTCACTCGTTCACCTGCGACCGGTCAAAGATGTCCTCGGCATGCTGAAGCCCTGGCAGATGCTTGCCGGGATGGGCTTGCTCGCTACGCTCATTGTCGTGCTGATCGTTTACCTGTTGAAGATCAACATCCGGTCTCTGGTGCTTCAAACACAATTGAGCATGTCCGAGATGCGGGAAAAGGAAATCCAGGAAAAGAACCTCGAACTGGAAAACCAGATCGCCGAGCGCATCAAAGCGGAGGCAAAATTCAGGACGATTTTCGAAAAAGCCCCGACGGGGATCTGCCTGTTTGACATGAGCGGGCGGCTCGTACAGGTCAATCAAGAATGGGTGAACCTGTTTGGAGCCGAAGACGCGGCAGAACTTCGGGACATGAATCTCCTGGAAGAACCTTTTATGCTGAAAGATGGACTGGAGGCTTTGCTGCAGGGAAGATCCATCCGTCGAGAGATCGCCATCGATCTCGAGAANGCGGGGTTTGCCGGCGAATCGAGCAGACACCCCGACACGATGCTTTTCCTGGATATCCTCGTCACCCCGTTGGCGACAGAGGCTGAANCGGAGTCAAAAAGATACCTGGTCCACGCTGTCGATGTCACCGCCAAGATCAGGTGGGAGGAGAGGATCCGGCAGGAAGAGAAAGAGAAGCTGAATGAGATGGAGCTGCTGGCCGTTTCAGTCATGTCTTCCATCCCTCATGCGGTATTCGGGCTTCAGAACGGCACGGTTCTCTTCGTCAACAATGCCGTCGAGTCCCTCTTCGGCTGGAAGCCGTCAGAGCTCATCGGGAAAGACATGGGCCTGCTNTACCGAAACGACAAGGAATACAGCGAAATCGGAAACATGATTTACGGCGCACTCGAGCAGCAGAAGACGTGCAGTTATGAACTGGAATTTCCCTGCAGGCACAAGGACGGCGGAGACGTCCTGTGCAGGGTNAACGGCGCCCGGTTCGGAGACGTGCTGAAGGATCGAAAGGTCGTCGTGACATACGAAGACATNGCNGANAAGAAAAAAGCCTATCTCCAACTCCTCCAGAATGAGAAAATGGCTTCCATCGGACAGCTCGCTGCGGGGGTTGCCCATGAAATCAACAATCCGACGGCCTTCGTCAGCAGCAACTTGAAATCCCTTTGCGGATATGTCGAAGATATCACGGCGGTGCTGGAACTTTACAGGGAACTCTCGGATGCCCTGAGGAACGGAAAGGGGAAGGCCAACGGGCAAATCGCGGACCGTCTGCACCGGATCGAGTCCCTGGAGAAGGACAAGGACATCCAGTTCATTCTGTCCGACATTACAAGCCTGATTTCGGAATCCAGTGAAGGGGCCACCCGTATCAGCAGGATTGTCCAGGACTTGAAGAATTTCGCCCATCCGGGAGATGAGAAACTGAAACCGGTGGACCTGAACAAAAATATCGATTCGACCCTGAATGTTGTCTGGAACGAGATCAAATACAAGGCCATCGTGTACAAGGATTACGGGAAGCTTCCGGACATCCCATGTTACCCGCAACAATTGAACCAGGTCTTCATGAACATCCTGGTCAATGCCGCGCATGCCATTTCCGATAAAGGGGAGATCCGGATCGCAACNCTGACGTCGAANGGCAGCGTCGAGATCAAAATCAGCGACACCGGCAGCGGCATCCCCCGGGAAAACCTCCCGAAGCTGTTCGATCCCTTTTTCACCACCAAGGAGGTCGGGAAAGGCACCGGCCTTGGACTTCATGTGGCCTATGACATCGTCAAGAAACACCACGGCATGATCGACGTGGAGAGTACCGTGGGAAGGGGCACAACCTTCACGATCCGCCTGCCCTTGAGTCAGGATCTGCATTGATCCGTCCGATACGACAACGAAGAACGTTCCTGACACCTGACCGCTGAGCCGAATGACGGGTTGAAAAAGACCCTGCCTGCGCAGGGCACTCGCTGCCGTCATTCGATGCAGCGGACACCCCCGGCAAAGGACGCAGTTCACCCGGCAGACGGGGACCGTTGCGCCCGTCCTCTCACTTGCCCCGTCCCCTCGGAGGATTACTCCGAATCAACGAAAAACTTTGTGATGAAAAACCCCATGAGAATCATCAGAACGGAGAGGTCCGCCCGCTCGAGGAGCCACAGCAGGAACTCCTTGACGACGGTGACCTTGTTGAGAAAACTGAAATAACCCGCCGGGAGATACTTTACCAGTGCAATGGACGGATACCTCGTCCACTCGTCATGACCGAACCATCCATAGAGCTGATAAGCGAAAAGCAGGGTCCCGGAGAGAAAAACGAAATTGGCCAGCCAGGACAGCACGGGCATCCTTCTTGCCCTCGCTGCCGTCTTGGCGGGCTGGGAATACTGATACCTCCACGCGGAATGGTCATCGGATGGATCCATCGCAGACCCCTCCTTTATATCTGGGGCGCGCGGAACCCGCCATTCGTGGAGGTGCACCGCTCACCCGGCAACCCCGCCNCCGTATCCGGTTTCCCGGACGTAGGCCGGTGGCTTTGCGCCCCATCCTTTCAGATGGTTTGCCCTTTCCAGGTACAAGCCTCCGATCCGCGCAGATCGCGTAGCACGTGAAGGAGTATGTGTAGTACAGCAGTCGGTTTGAAGGCTTCGATCTCTCTATCGGCTGATGACGGCCTTTCCTTTAGCGTTTTTTTTTCACCGGACCTTGAGGGCCTCCCCCACCTCGTGTTAGTATCGTCAAAACACCCTGCGAGTGCGCGACGGGATCTGGACATCGGGATCATCGAGTTGGTCTGACGGGAATAGGGAACGTGGGGTGAGGATCGAGGAGCGAGAGAAAGAAAGGCAAGGAATCGTTGGGTGAAGTCTCTGCTGGCCGTGGACCTGGGGCTGAAGACCGGTCTTGCCCTCTATGGGGAGGACGGAAAGCTCAACTGGTACCGTTCCAAGAATTTCGGCAACACGACGAGCCTGAAGAGGGCCGTTTACGGCATCGTGAGAGAAATCCCCGACCTCGTGATGCTGATCATCGAAGGAGGCGGAAACATCGCCGAGATCTGGGAAAACGAGGCGCAGAAGCGGGGTATTGCCGTGCATCGCATCACGGCCGAGGATTGGCGAAAGACGATCCTCTTCAGCCGGGAGCAGCGGACTGGCGCCATGGCGAAAGAAAGGGCGGCCAGGCTCGCCGACGCCGTCATTGCCTGGTCGGGTCTCAGGCGTCCCACGGCCCCGCGGCACGATGCCGCCGAGGCGATCCTGATCGGTCTCTGGGGTGTGCTCGAAACCGGATGGCTCGAAGGACTGCCCCAGGGTTCCCTGCCGTTGCATTCCCGGTATCAACACAAAAAGCCGNCACAAAATACGGCCGGGTAAAATCATTTTGACAGGGGACAGAGAATATGACATATATACCCTTTGGGGGTATCAATATGGATGCCGAAAGAAAGAGCATCCTCAACCGGCTCCGCCGCATCGAAGGTCAGATCCGAGGGCTTCAGCGCATGGTCGAACAGCAGGCACCCTGCGTGGATGTCCTCACCCAGCTTGCGGCCGTCACCTCGGCCACGAAGAAGACCGGCATTGCCGTCCTGCGGGTGAACATGAACCGCTGCCTGAACGAAGCGGCCGCCAATGACCGCAAGGGACGGGATGAATTCGAGGCGGCCCTGACCCGGTACATTGACCTGTCCTGATCGCCGGAGACGGGACGGGCACAACGGACGCGGGCCGATGCGTCGTGATGAAACAAGCGGTTGAATCATCTGCGAACCGATTTATAATAATCTTATAATCCACTCATTGTGAAGAGGACCCGATGAAGGCCCGACTCACCCTGATTATCATTTTCCTGACCCTGCCGGCGTCGTTCCTCTTTTATACCTACAGCCCCGCAAAAAATGAAAGCTCCTGCGTCACCTGCCACACCGACGAGGCGGCGCTCAAGAAGACCTGCAAACCCTTCGTGATCCCCGAGGGCGAGGGGGAGGGGTGAGCGGGTGCGCCTCCGCCGGTCAAGGCGGAGACTTACTACCTGACTTTCCTCGTTGACCGCAAGCTCGTCGAGACGGACGTACACTTCGAGAAGGGCTGCGGCCAATGCCACAAGGGAAACGACAAAGTGGACGACAAGGACGCCGCCCACGAGGGGATGGTGAAGCGCCCCTCCGACGACCTGGCCCTCTGCGGGGAGTGCCACCAGGAGATCGCCGCGAACTATAAAAAATCCCTCCACTATACGACGATCGGACAGCGAAACCGGGTCATCAAGCGGATGTCCCCTGACGAAGCCAAGATTTTCGATGAGAAGGTCTTCAAGAAGGCCTGCAATTCCTGCCACGCCACCTGCGGAGACTGCCATGTGAAATCGCCTTCCATCGGCGGGGTAAGCGTCGGCCTCATCAACAAGCACAAATTCGTCCGGCGCGATGAGGGCAAGACCTGTGCCTTCTGCCACGGCGGACGTGTCTACCCCGAGTACACGGGTGAGTACGGAGGCAACGCCGACGTCCACTACCAGAAGGGCATGATGTGCATGGAATGCCACACCATGGACGAGATGCACGGCGACGGCAGGGCCTACGCGCAGAAGGAGGAGGTCCCTGACCGGCCGCGTTGCACCGACTGCCACGAGCCCGGCAGGGAGACGAAGCTGACGGCCCAGGTGGGACACCTCAAGCACAGCCAGACGGTGAGCTGCTTCGCATGCCACTCGGCGGGGGAGTATCGCAACTGCTACAACTGCCACATCGGGGGAAGCTCCGAAGCCAAGCCGGGTTTCTTCCTGGGGACGAGCCCGAGAAATCGCAGGGAGATCACAACGCTCCGGATCATCCCCACGGTCCGCGACAGCTTCAAGGCCGCCGGTATCCAGCAGGCGAACTTCGATGCCCTGCCCAACTACTGGGATGCCCCGATCCACAACATTCGCAAGCGCACCGACAGGACTCGCAGATGCGACACCTGCCACGAAGACAGGAAGGGCTTCCTCACCATGGAGACCCTTCTGAAAGACGGCTCACGGACAAACCTCGAGCTGATCTTCAAACCGCAACGCATTCCCATCAGCAGATAAGGAGGTATTTATGGTCAAAGCAAGATTGAAAGTCATCGTAGGCCTGTTGGCCCTTTTCATGCTCCTGCCGGCCGCGGCATCCGCGGGTGAGCCCTTCGTCTCGACGGACTGGCTCCAGGCCAATCTTTCCAAGGTGACGGTTCTCGACGTCCGCAAGGTGGAGGAGTACAACGAGGGGCACATTCCCGGCGCCATCAACGTTTTCTATGGCGTCTGGGGCATCAAGAAGGGCGTTCTTCTCAACGAGCTGCCGTCGGATGACGACCTGAGGGACATCCTCTCTTCAGTCGGCATCGAGCCCACCACACAGGTTGTCGTCGTCTCGAAGAACGAGGGCATCCCGTTGCGCACGGATGCCACCCGGGTCGCCTGGACCCTGCGTTACGCCGGCGTGGAGAACGCGGCCGTCCTGAGCGGGGGCATCGACAAATGGGTGGCCGAAAAGAAGGCCCTTTCGAAGGACGCCGTGAAGCCCAAGGCAAAGCCCTACCGGGGCAAGTTCAACAAGCAATTCTATGCGAGCAAGGCCGACGTCATGGCCGCCCTCGGCAAGGCCGTGATCGTCGATGTCCGGCCGCCCGAGTTCTACAAGGGCGAGAAGAAGCTCGATTTCGTCCCCAAGACGGGGCGCATCAAGGGCGCCGTGAACCTGCCACCCGCTCTGCTGTACAACGCGGACGGCACCTACAAGAGCAAGGCAGAGATCGAGGCCATCGCAAAGCCCGTCGTGGGGGCCGATCTCAACAAGGAGATCATCGTCTACTGCGACACCGGCAAGATATGCACGACCTGGTGGCTGGCACTCCATGACCTGCTGGGCTACAAGAATGTGAGAGACTACGACGGCTCCTCCATGGAATGGCTGGCGGACCCCAACGCACCTTCAGAACCCTGAGCCTGTAATTGACCTGTTCTGATCAGATTCCGGCACCCTTCGGGGTGCCGGAATCTCACTAAAACGCGCTGTCAGGTTTGAACCGTTCATTTTACTGCCTTGAAATGCGGAATCTGTCATGAGCCGGTTGAAGACAGCTTTCATAACCGTACTTCTCGCCCTGTTCATGCCGTTCGCGCTGGACGCCGCTCGCGCGCCGGGCTGGAAGCACGAGGACATCTGGCTCAAGAACGAGCAGGGGCAACGCATCACCTCGACAAGAAACAGCGCCGACGCCTATTCCCCTCATCGGACCTGCGGGACCTGCCACGGCTACATGACGATCACCTCGGGCGGCCACTTCCAGCAAGGCTTCGACGAGATGAAGGACGGCTACGATCCCAGCCGCCCCTGGGTCCTCTCGCCGGGCATTTTCGGCAAGGGAGGCGCACCGGGCACCTTCACGGAACGGGTGGCCGCAAAGAAAAACACCGATACCCGCGACATGGGCCTCTCCACCTACGACTGGATCGCCGCCGGCGCAAGGGGCCCGGCCGTCGTCCTGTCCACGGGGAACCTGCACCCCGGCGGGGGCTCCCTGGAGTACGGCAGAAAGACTGACGGCAGACGGGACCTCTCCAAAAACCTCATCCAGGGGGAGCGCGAGAAATCGCAACCACTGGACGGGGACTACACCTCCCGGCACACCCCCGACGGGAAGAGCCGTTTCAGAGAAAGCGGCGTCGTCGAGGGGGACTGCCTCATGTGCCACCTCAAGGGCTATCGCCTCGACCGCAGAAACGATCAGCTCGCCCGACGCAATTACCGCTGGGCCGCCACGGTGGGCGCGGGGCTGGGCGTGGTCAAGGGGGCGGTTTTCACCCCTGCACGCCTCGATGCAGCACATCAAAGCGAGGCAGCACCCAAGGGCGAATGGAACTTTGTCCGCCGACCCATTGTTCAATACGCCTGGGAGAACAGAACGCTCTTCACCCCCCAGGGGAAGTTCAGGGGAAGCGCGCTCATCAACAAATCCGTCGAGACGGACAACTGCGCCCAGTGCCACCGCATGATGGACGGCCAGAAGTCGGGGACCTTCTACCTCCCGTCAGGCGACGTGCACCTCAAGGCGGGGCTTCGCTGCACCGACTGCCATGCCCTGGCCGGGAAAACACAGGCGCAACGGCTGAGGCACCAGATCGGGAAGGGATGGTCCGCAACGGGAGGTGCCCGAAGAGATCTCAACGGCGCGGGCATGAAGACCTGTGCGGGATGCCACCTGGAGGGCCAGTACAAACCGACCCGGGCGGGCATGCCGAAAGAGGCAAAGAACCCCGACAACATTCACCGTGCCCTTTTCAACAAGGCCGTCTTCCACTTTTACCTGATTGAATGTGCAACGTGCCACGTGCCGGAAAGGAAAAGCCGAAGCCTCTACCTCGTGGACGACAGCACGGGACAGCCGGCCTGGTATTCGACGGACAAGGCCGGGCTCGTGACCCGCGCAGAGTCTCTGAAGCTTCCCGCCTCGGAGCTCTGGAAGCCGTGGGTCAACCGGTATGAACGCGTCAAGGGTGACGGCGAACGATACGTTTCGGCAGTGCCGAAGGTCCCGCAGTGGTTCGGCGAAATGCTCTCCGAGGGCATCGTGCGGCCCATCGGCCTCGAGCACGTGAGAAAAGCGGCTGCGGGCCAGAAAAAGCTCACGACCGTCGAGGTCGTCACCCTCAGCGGCGAAAAGGTGAAGCAGGCCACGGTGGCCACCGAGGAGGACATCCTGCTCATGATCAGGGCCCTGGGCGCCATGGGGTTCAAAAACGTTGTCTTCGTGGCCGACCAGCTCTACGAGATGAAGAAGGACAAGGTCCAGGGACGCCCCGCGCCCGCACTGACCCGCGCCGCGATGTACTCGATCTATCACGGCACATCACCCGTGTCGGACAAGAAAATACCGGGGTGGAAAGGCGGTTCCGACGGCTGCGNCGATTGCCACTCCGACACGTCTGCCTTCTTCATGAAGCTCAAGGTGCGCAATGTCGGAAAATTCCTGAAGGAGAGCTACCCCGTGCCGAAGGAGCCCATCGCGGAGCCGCAGATGGCGGACTGGGGACTGACCGCCGTACCGGCCTCAGAGTGAAGCAGGGTACAGGGTAAAGGGAACAGGGGACAGGAAAAGAAAAAATGACATTCGTGCCTCGAAATCCTTTGATCCGGTTGATCATGCCCGCGGCATTGATCTTGATTCTTGCGCTGGTGGCCTGCGCAAAGCCCCAGGAGCCTCAACCACCCTGGAAGACGATCGATGCCGCGACACTCAAGGCGATGATGGCTTCCGGGAAGGTGATGAGCGTCTTCAATACGATGAGCGAGATCGAGTGTCTCGATCACCGCATCCCCGGCACGAAGTGCCTCTCCTGCGAGGAGATCGAGAACAGCGCTGCCGGCCTCCCGGCGGACAGGGATCAAGCCCTGGTACTCTACTGTGAAAGCGAAGGGTGCTACCGCAGCTGCCGCGCAGCCGACGCGGCCATCCGTTACGGTTACAAGGACGTGTTCATCCTGGCGGGGGGCATGCCGGCGTGGAAGAAGGCCGGCTATTCCCTGGAAAGCGTAGAGCGGATCCCGCGAATGCCCGTTGTCTCGGTAAAAGCACCGGAACTGAGAGAAATGCTGGAAAAGAGCAAGTACATCCTGCTCGTGGACATCCGCTCGGAGAAATCCTNCAAGGAAGGCCACCTCGACGGCGCCGTCAACATCCCCCTGTACCAGATCACCCGGCGCTATGACGAACTCCCCCTCGATCGCACAGTCGTGCTGATCGATGACCGGGGATTCCGGACGTTCCTGGCGGGAAGCTACCTGGAACAAAAGGGCTTCAAGGTGATGCGTCTCTTTGCCGGCATGCGGGGCTGGCAGGAGATGCTCGCGAACAAGAGTTAAGAAAAGAAACGGGCAGCAGGCCTCCAATGGAATCAGGGCATATCATCATGCGTTCAGNCCGGCAGAGCATCTCTTTTGGGGCGGGGCTGTTATTCTTNGCCGCTGTCGCCCTGGTGTGTGTCCCGGTTGCGGGCCATGCTGCAACTCAGCAGGAATGCCAGTTCTGTCACGACGAGCCATTGTACCGGGTCGATTTCAAGAAATCGATTCATGCCAACAACGGCTGCACAAGCTGCCATACGGACATCACCAACATCGAAAAACACCGCGACGGGAAGGAAAAGCCGGCCCTGGTGGATTGCGGGAGTTGCCACCAGGACATTGCAAAGGAGTACCGGCAGAATTTCCACTTCCTCCAGGAAGATTTCCGTTGCAGCGACTGCCACCGGAACATCCACGCCATCCAGAAGGACAGCAAGAAAAACATCAAGCTCGCCATTATCGAAAAGTGCACCGAGTGCCACGGCAACGCGGACTACACAGCCTCCGGCCACGGCGAGGCGGTCCTGAAGGGCAACCAGGACGCTGCCAGCTGCGCCGATTGCCACGGCCTGCACAACACCCGGGTCTTCCACACCTCGCTCGAGCAATACCCGGCCGAGGCCCGCGAGTTCTATACGCAAAAATGCAAGCACTGCCATGCCGACAGCGCCATGATGAAGCGCAACAAACTCTCCGACAAAATGGTGGCCTATTACGAATCCACCTACCACGGCAAGGTCGAGGAACTGGGCTACCCCGCTCCGGTTGCCGGGTGCGCCGACTGCCACACCAAGCACAACATTCTTCCAAAAGATGACCCGCGCTCCAGCATCAACCCTGCCAATCTCGAGCAGAATTGCGGGCGCTGTCACTTCGGGTTCAAGCCCCGTTTCCTGAGCTACAAGGCCCACCCAGATTACACCGACCGGGCAAAGTACCCTTCCCTGTATTGGACCTTCCTGTTCATGTCGGGATTGCTGGTCGGGACCCTTGTCTTTTTCTGGGGTCACGTGATCCTCTGGTGGCGCAAGGTCTACTGGGACCACCACTACATGGACAAGATGGGCATCGTGCCGCCGTCGCTTACGGCCAAGGGGGAGGGGCTCCAGCAGATCCAGAGATTCTCGCCCAAAGAGCGGATCATGCATGTGCTCCTGATCCTCTCGTTCTTCACCCTGGTCCTGACGGGATTCCCGCTGAAATATTCAGAGGCGGCCTGGTCGAAGATCATCGTGAAACTGTGGGGTGGCGCGCACATGGCCGGTCTCATTCATCGCGGCGCAGCACTGCTCTTGATCGCCATCGTGGCTTACGTGGCTTTTGAGGCCTGCAAATTCCTGTTCCCGAAAGGTGTGGGAAGCAAAGGCTGGCTGAAGCGTCTCTTCGGCCCCGACTCCCT
>JGI20214J51650_10000903_pt1 | contig 18657 bp, 11 predicted proteins | sample WetSurMetagenome_FD_51650 | JGI IMG/M metagenome (IMG submission 51650) | reverse complement strand
TAAAATATCCTGAATCATCTGATCTGTTGTTTAAACCCGGGACAAGATTTTCGTATAGTAACTTTGGCTATAATATTCTGGCCTATATCATTCAGAATGTGNCAGGNAAGNCATATGGTATGGTTTTAAAAGAAAAGATATTTGATCCGGCAGGNATGAAAAACACCTGTCAGTATGATAATAAACTTATTGAGAATAAGCTGGCTAAAGGATATGAATATAAACTTCTCTATGGCTACAGGAATCCTGATTATGTGGATGCTTCTTTGACAACAGGTCCGGGTGGTCTCATTTCAACAGTTGAGGATCTGTATTTGTACGACAGAGCGCTCGATTCGAAGAAACTCCTTTCCGGGGAATATAATAACAGAATCTTTGTCCCAGATAAACCCGGTAATTATGGATTCGGATGGTTCATATCTAAAAGATTTTCCCCTGGTAAAAACGATTCCATAACTATTGCTGATCATTCAGGCAGTATTGACGGATTTGGCTCATATATGGCAAGGATCTTAACCGACACTTCCTTTATTGTTGTACTGAAAAACCAAAGGTCAGATACCTATATCGATCCGGCATTTCCTCCTGTTATCGGAAGTCAGATTATTTCAATCCTTTACGGAGAGAATGTCGACCTTCCGAAGAAATCCATAGCACGTCATATTGCATCTCTGATAGGAAATAAAGGCATTGACAGCGCTGTTGCTGAGTACCACAGGATTGACAAAAACAACTATGGAACCTATAATATGGGTGAACCGGAGTTGAATAAACTTGGTATTGAATTGTATTTCAGATTTAAAATGACCGAGGAAGCATTGAAAATTTTTGAGGTAAACATGCTGCAATTCCCCAGGTCGTATAATACATATGACAGCTATGCATACATTCTGATGCAGAAGGGAGATTATAAGAATTCAATAAAGTATTACGAAAAAGGGTTGGAGGTGTTGAAAACATATCCCGGTGATAATGACCTTAATGCAGTAAAGGCAGACGCTGAAAAAGCTTTGGTATATATAAGAGAGATGGAAGACAAACTTAAAAAATGAATAACCTTATGAAGATCAGCAAAAGATGGTTTCTCACCATAGCCGCATTTACAATATTTTTTCAGGTATCATGCCATGTGAAACAATTAGAATCAGTTACGGTACCATTTATCATCATTCACTATGGTTTACTTTTCTAGGCAGAATTCGGGGAGCAGATTGGTACTCTTAAAACGACAGGGCCAAAATGGGCACGGTAGTGGACGCCCTGAGAGGGAAAACAGGTGATAAAAGGGTCTTATTACTTGAACGTGATGGAAAACAATTCAGTATATTTGGTCGTGTTGAGAGAATTATGTAATACTCATTTATATGAATAAAACTTTTACATTGATTCTAGTTTCGGTTGCTCTGATCGCATGCAACCACCAGCCAGAAACCGTCTTCCCCCTGCTTACCGGTGCCTACCTCGGACAAAAACCTCCCGGGAATACTCCTGAAGTATTTGCACCAGGTATTGTGAGTACTGGTTTGTATACCAGGGATATAGCAATGACACCGGATGGCAAGGAGATGTATTTTTGTATTTCCGACCCTTCTGCGACAGCGGTTTTTGTAACAAAACTTGAAGAAGGCAGATGGACAGAACCGGTTATTGCACCCTTTTCAGGAAAGGGTTTTTTCGACTTTGAGCCACACATTTCACCCGATGGAAAAAAATTCTTTTTCCTGTCAAACCGCCCCCCTGCAGGCATGGCACCAAATACAGGATGGCATTATCAGAATATCTGGATGATGGACAAGACAGACGCGGGATGGAGTGAACCCAAACTGGTTGAAAAGCTTGCCGGACCTGATAAATACTCCTTCTTCCCTTCGGTAACTAAAAAAAACGTACTCTATTATACCGGAAATTCTGAAACAGGAAAATCAAGGATATTCAGATCGGTATTTCAAAATAATATCTTTGAAGAACCTGAAATGGTGCCTCTCAATATCCCGGACAAGGGAATACTTTTCAATGCATTCATCTCACCTGACGAGGACTACCTGATTACCTGTGCACTTAATGTTGATTCGACAAATACTGATCAGGATTATTATATCAGTTTCAAATCATCAGATGGGAAATGGAGTAACCTGATAAGGTTCGGATCTGACATAAATGCTCCCGGAGACAATGGCAGCTCTGCATTCGTCTCACGTGACGGCAATTACCTTTTCTTCAACTCATCAAGAACAGATAGTACCAGGTCGAAAATTAAAACCGGATCATCATTAAAAGATATAATAGCTGCCAAATCCGTACCCGGATACGGCTCATCAGCAATCTATTGGGTTGATGCAAAAGTTATCGAAGAAATAAAGTTGAAAAACTTTAAATGATTATCATACCTTTATTAATCAACCTCTCCTGTCATGAAAAATCATTTGTTCAATGGCAAAAAAAAGATTGATGGTCTGTCATATGCAGTAATGGCAAATGGGCTGGAGCTCCCGGTACTTGACATCACTCATCCGCTATTTGAAACAGCGATCAATGAAAAAAAATTAGCAAAATTTCTCAAAAACGTTGAAAAAGAGGGCGAAAAAAGGGCAGAAAACTTTCAGAAGATACCACCATTNATTAAACGGTTTTTTATTAAGCGCTCATTTATCATGGCCGATTTGTTNGCAGAGAAAAGGGATGACAACTTTCTGAGCGGATTGAGTACCCTGCTTTTAAAGATGGGACCTGAATTGATCGGCGGAGGAAGAAAACGATTTTTTGACAGACTCTCTTCAAAGGGGATTGGAGGAATGGTGCTCAGAATGAGGTTAAAAGAGATAGCAGGATGTCAGGCAGAATTACTCTTCCCCAAACTTAGAGATACTCCCGGCAAAGACATTTGTTTTATTAATATAGCTGGAGGAACTTCGTGCGATTCAATAAATACCCTCTTGCTGATCCTGAAAAAAGAAGCCAGTCTCCTGAAAAACAGAAAAATAGAAATTAATGTTCTTGATATTGATCCGGCAGGACCCGATTTCGCAGAGAGATCCATCATGGCTCTTCAAACAGGCAATGGAAAATTCAGGGACTTACATCTTATTTTCAGGTATATTCCTTATAACTGGAATGTAACCGATGAACTTGATAAACTTCTTTCAGAAAGAAAGGAATGGATAAAAATCTGTGCATCCGAGGGAGGTCTTTTTGAATATTGTGAAGACGAGATCATTATTCGCAATCTGATCACTCTGTATGAAAATACTCAGGAAGATATGATTGTTTCAGGCTCCATTATGCGCGATGTAGAGACAATTGATGCGGGAGCCAGGGCAGCAATGAAACTAACACAAATCAAGGCCAGAATGCTCGGTATTAATGGATTGCAAAAACTCGTTGAAAAAACAAAATGGAAACTTGAAAGGCTGATTGACACCAATCCCCGTTACATTGTCTTTTCACTTAAAAAGTGAAACTGTTAAGGTTTTTTAATTATTTATATTTCCCTGGTCAGAAGGCTTTTGCTATCTGCTGAACAGGTACTGCAATTTCACAAAGTACTGATAGCCAGATGTTTTAAATGTATAATCATCCTGATTATAATTAATCAGATCCTGCGTCATCCCTGCACAGAACATTGTAAACGCATTGAACTTGTAGCTTATTAATGGATAAACACTAAAAGTTTTACTGAATGTATTGTATTGAAGTATATCCCTCAGGAAAAGTCTTTTGGAGAATTGAAATGTAGTGATATTCCGCATGATATGCCCTTTGTAAAATTCGGTATCATCAGCTAAATCATTTAGTTTGGCGATAGTCCAGGAAAAGGATGTCTTAAGACGTGACCATGGCTCAAGATCAAGTGAGGTTGTCAAAGAAAATCCTTTCCCTAGTTCGGGAGTTGATGACCTGTAAATAAACTTTCCCACCTGGCCATTAAAAGCAATACTTATACCTTTTACCGGTGATGACATGATATTAAATGTTGTTCTGTTTATACCGGCAAAGAATACATTTCTGAATCTTTCCCTGTTTATTGCCATATAGCTTGCATTCACTCTTGTCTGGCCGATCATACCAAGTGAAATTCCGGGTTGAAACACAAATTCCTTAAATACCCCATCATAATTATTCATAAGTGTAAAGTCGGTGAAAACACTAGCGCTCTGAATAATTTTCTTGTTAGGAAGTATCGTATATACGTGTTCCATGTATGAAGTTTTTCCGTTTACTTCCGGGAACATGCCATTATATGTCTGGTACGTGGGTGAAAAATTATTCTGGACAAGAGAAAAAGAGTAATTTCTTCCCTGTCTCATTAGCGCAAGGTGCATCCCTGTTCCAAGGTACTTTTCACCATTAAATCCTGCATCATGGCCTGTTGACCCGAATTGCCTGTCCGATTTAAACAGAGTTGAATCATTGATTTCTTTTGTGTTTGAAAGGAAGAGCTCACCCTGCCAGTACCAGTTTTTCCAGAATTTAAAATTCCAGTCCAGACCGTTCACATAGTTAAATGCATTATTAAAGTTCCTTGAAAGCCATAGAGCTCCGATAAAATTCTCATTTCCAAGATCGTACCTTACTCTTCCGACACCTGCATATGATACTTTGTCTGTCTCAATTGTATTGCTCTCCTCTTCTCCCGGAACAGTTATTCCCATATTACGGTCATATGCTGCCAGTGCCAGGTATGATAATTTCCCCGTCTTTCCATTCACTTTTGATGCAAACAATGGATTATTGATAGTTCTGGAGTAATACATTGGTGTCTGAAGCAGGTCCATGCCGGTCATAAAGAACGGTCGCTTTTCAGGATAATAGAGTGCAAATGTTGTGTTTACACTTAGCTGGTCTGCATCAGATTCTATCTGGCTGAAATCGGGATTTATAACAGCATTTACCGAAATATTTGGTCCGGGTGAATATTGAATTCCACCTCCTATCCTTGCTTTGATTTTTCCTCTTTCCAGTGGCGATGCCGGATCAGAAAAATCACTTTTCGTACCACTTTGCTGAATCATGGTGTAAGGTAAAAACTCCAGCGATTTGCCTGGTTTAACCCCTTCAAGTCCTTTAAGATGTCCTCCCTGGGAAAGATAGCTGGGAATATTCCTGTCGAGTGGAGTCCAGGTTAAAAGGTATCTGTTGTCTCTGGGATAATTCCTGAGGATACAAATAGTCCAGGACTGACTTTCACTTGAAGAGAAACTGAGGGATTTAAAAGGAATTGCCATTTCAGCGGTCCATCCTTCTTTGTTCTTTTCTGCAGCTGACTGCCATACCATGTCATATGACGGATCTTCGTTACCCGTGCCCATCATCAACAGATCGCCCTGAACACCAAAAGGATTTACTGCGAACTCATAACCTCTCTGATAATTATTATAAGTATCAATTGTGGCCAGGACAAAGTCATCGGTGAATATTTTATCACGGTCTGATAAATTCGCTCTTATGTTCCCCGGTACACTGTCGTAACAACGGAATCCGATATAAATATAATCCTGGTTGTAAAGGATCATTGCAATGGTCCGTTGCTTTGCAGGAGTGTTTTCCCCTGGCATTGCCTCATACTTTAATTCAACGGGCATAGCTTTGAGCCATAAAGGATCATCAAGTTTACCGGAAAGAGTTATAGGTTTGTCTATTCTGATAGCGTTTATATCAGGTTTAATAGTATCAGCAACTGATGCCATCAATTGCTGACAGGTACCTGAAATTAATAATATGTAAAGCACTGAAAAGGTTACCCTTCTGATTATACTTTGTTTCATCAATTTCAATTTTCGGCAAATCTATTCGATTTTTCCCTGCATTGTGTTAACCGAATGTTAATGATAAAATAATAAGAACAATTAATGAATTGACAATTCGCGGTTTTAATCTAACAAGTGGCAAATATGTTATGAACCCATATAAATCTTATTTGTTACATCACTGATTCCTGAAAATGTAACTTTTTCACACACACTACTGTCTAATTATTAGACATATTCCAAATTATAATATTTATTATATTACTGATATTGTGTATATTATGAATTTGGCACGTTCTTTGGTTTATTATATATCAAATTAGAAATCACAAACAAGAAATGGAAAGAAACAAATTTATAGTAGCCCTGTTATTAATCTTTAGCTTTCATGATATATCGGCCCAGGATAAAAAGTGGACACTTGAGGATTGCATAAACTATGCTGTAACAAATAACATAGGGCTTCAACGACAGAGACTTCAGACAGAAGTTGCCGAAGTAAATTTTCTCAAATCAAAGATGGATGTTATTCCTTCGCTTAATGCCGGTTCAGATGCAAGTATCCAGTACGGACGTTCCATTGATCCTATCACCAACGGTGTTACCTTCCTTCAGAACTTCAGAAATGGTTACCAGCTGGTTTCAAATTTAAGGTTGTTCAATGGGTTTGCCGCTCTAAATACAATTTCTGCAAACAAGTTCATGCTAAAGGCAGGAGTTGAAAACGAAAAAGTAGCCAGAAATACTCTTATTGTCGATATTATGGGGCAGTATTACCAGGTTTTGTATTCCAAAGGACTTGAGAATGCATCCAAAATGCAACTTGACCTTTCTGAAAAACAGCTTTTCAGAATTACAAAAATGGTAGAGACAGGTAAAGAGGCTCTCTCCAAACAGTTTGAAATTGAAAGCCAGGCTTCATCTGACAGACTTGCATACACAGTTGCCCAGAATAATGCAAGCCAGGCATTAACAACACTCAAACAAACGCTTCAGATTGAACCCGGGATGGATTTCGATATAATGCTACCCGAAATGAATAGTATATTGATCACAGATGAAAAATTTAATACTGACAGCATATATAATATTGCTTCACAAACGCTCCCACGGCTCAGAGCCATTGAATATGAACTGAAAGGTGCCAGNAAGCAGATAGCTGCTGCAAGAGGCAGCTATGCACCCTCATTGACAATAGGAGGNCAGATCTTTACAGGATATTATACTCTTCTTAATGATACCTCAGCCCAGGCTACATACCAAAAACAGATGAAGGATAACTTCGGCCAGGCAGTATATGCATCNCTGAACATACCATTATTTAATAATTATTCCACAGTNAGAAATATAAGGCTTGCCAAGATCAGAAGGAATGATGCTGAACTAAGACTTCAACTGGAAAAAAATAATCTTTATACCGATGTAGAAAATGCCTGTCTCAATTATAACAGAGGAAAGGATGAATTTAAAGCTGCAGGAGCTAATTTTGAGTATAACACCAAATCATTTGCTGCTGTTGAGAAAAAATTTGAAGCAGGACTGGTTGATGTCACTGACTACTCGGCCGCAAAAACTACTCTATTCAAAGCTGAAACTGAAGCGCTCAGAACAAAACTTCAGCTTCTTATTAGAAAACTCACAATTCAGTTTTATTCAACAGGTGAGTACCAGAATGTTATAAACTAAGAAGTTTGGAGTGAACTAAAGTTCGGAGTGACTAAAGTTAAAAAGAATGAAAATAAAGATGACGATAATGATCACAACAATAGGCACTTTAGGCACTCTAGGCACTCCAAACTCTAAATACTAATAATATAATATATTACTAATAATTAATAAAAACTTGAAATGGATACTCCCCGCGAAACAATGGATAAAGTGATCCCAAAGAAAAAAGGCATTCAGAAGAAACATTTCGGATACCTGGCAATTGGGATAGCTATAATTGTACTTATTTATATGGCCTTTTTCGCCGATCGCACATCAACATATAAAGTTGAAAAAGACAAACTTATTATTGAAACAGTGACTGAAGCTCAGTTCAACGATTACATAACCGTTCCCGGAACTGTAGAACCTATTACAATAGTCTATCTCGATGCCCAGGAAGGCGGTCGTGTTGAAGAAAAAGTTATTGAAGAAGGGACAATGGTAAAAAAAGGAGATATCATTCTGAAGCTCTCCAATCCTGACCTGCATCTTAATATTCTCGACAGTGAAGCACAGCTTGCCGAGAAGGAGAACTTCCTGAGAAATACTCAGGTTACCATGGAACAGGAAAGACTTGCTATTAAGCGTGAGCTTGTCAGTCTTAAATATGATATCGAACGAAAAGAACGTAACTATCAGCAGAATGTTATTCTCATGAAAGATAACCTTATTTCGAAGGAAGAATTCATACGGTCGAAAGAAGATATTGACATGGCCAGGCAATCACAGGAACTTTTTTCTGAACGATGGAGACAGGATTCTATTTTCCGTTCAGTCCAGGTAAATACTATTACAGCCAATCTTGAGAATATGCGTAAAAACCTTGAGCTTGTAAGGCAGAGAGCAGAAAACCTTAATGTCAAAGCCCCGGTCGATGGACAGCTTGGCCTTCTTACACCTGAAATAGGTCAGAACATCCAGAGAGGTGCTAACATGGGACAGATCAACGTCTTAACATCATACAAAGTTACAGCACAGATTGATGAACACTACATCGACAGGGTAAAAACGCAACTTACTGCTACACTCGACAGACAGGGTAAAGAGTATAATCTCGTTGTGAAAAGAGTTTATCCTGAAGTGAGGAATGGTACTTTCGAAATTGACATGATTTTCAGGGACAGCATGCCAGACAATATCAGGACAGGTCAGACTTACTATATCAGTCTACAGTTAGGGCAGCCAAAAGTATCTGTACTCGTTCCGATAGGCGGATTTTTCCAGGAAACAGGCGGACAATGGATATTTGTTCTTGATCCTACCGAGTCATTTGCCTTCAAACGCAATATTTCAATCGGCAGAAAAAATCCGAGATACTATGAAGTACTTGAAGGTCTTCAACCTGGGGAAAAGGTTATTGTATCGGGTTATGAAACCTTCGGAAAAAATGAAAAATTAATTCTTAAAAAATCAAAATAATCCTTAATAATTAAAAGTCATGATTAAAACTAATGATCTAACAAAGGTCTTCAGAACAGAAGAAGTTGAGACAACGGCACTCAATAAAGTTACCCTTCATGTAAAAGAAGGAGAATATGTTGCAGTGATGGGCCCGTCAGGATGTGGCAAATCGACCCTCCTGAATATTCTCGGATTGCTTGACAATCCTACAGCAGGAAGCTATATTTTCAATGGCACTGAAGTAGCTAATCTGAAAGAACGCGACAGGACAATTTTCCGTAAAGGGAATATCGGTTTCGTTTTCCAGAGTTTTAACCTGATTGATGAACTTAATGTTTATGAAAATGTTGAGTTGCCTCTTATCTATCTGAAAATGAAGGCAAGCGAAAGGAAGAAAAGAGTTGAAGATGTTCTTGAAAGAATGAAAATAGGACATCGTGCAAAGCATTTTCCTCAACAGCTTTCAGGAGGTCAGCAGCAGAGAGTAGCTATAGCCCGTGCTGTAGTTGCTAACCCGAAACTGATCCTGGCTGACGAACCGACAGGTAACCTCGACTCTAAAAATGGTATTGAGGTAATAAACCTTCTTACCGAGCTTAATAAGGAAGGAACAACAATCATTATGGTAACTCACTCCGACAGAGATGCAAGTTATGCACACAGGGTTGTAAATCTGTTCGACGGTCAGGTAGTGACTGAAAAAAGAGTTTAACAATAAATCTTTTTAATGTATTAGAAGAGGTTCCTCAGCGGACCTCTTTTTTGTTTTAACAGCTTAAGAATGTGTCTAATAATTTGAATTATATTGTATGATTTATGTACAATAATATAAACTTTTACAAATAAAAATATGTCATATATCTGAATATGTGCGACATACGGTAGCTGGCATATGCTTTGAGCGTTTTCGATATGAGATATAAATACTTTGGTAAAATGATTCCTTAAGTAGAAATAAATCCGGAATTAAATTTTGAGTAAAATCAAAACCTAATAAAAAGAAATTATGCTAATCAATTATTTCAAAAATGCAGTCAGGATTTTAATCTCTCAACGATTCTATTCTATAATTAATATCGCAGGACTCTCAATTGGCATTACAGCCTGTATTCTTGTTACACTTTACATTGAGCATGATTTAAGTTATGACAGGTACCACAAAAATGCTGAGAATATTTACCGTATTGAATTCAATTATTCACAGGAAGGTACTACCAGCCGATCGGCTCAGACGCAGGCCTTGTTAGGCCCAACACTTAAAAATGAATACCCTGAGATTAAAAAACTTTCACGAATATATTTTTCAGATCGCAGCCTGGTTAAAGCCGGGGATAAAAATAATTATGAAGACAGAATTTCATACGCTGATTCTGACTTCTTCGAGATTTTCTCCTATCAGGCAGTCGCCGGCGACATAACGGAGTTCCTTAAAAAACCTAACACCATAATATTAACCGAATCAACTGTTGAAAAATACTTTGGAAAAGAAAATCCGCTCGGTAAAATTATTGAAGTAGACAACCAGTATAATTTTGAAATAACGGGAGTTATTAAAGATGTACCAGATAATTCCCATTTCAAATTTGACTTCATAGCACCTTACTCTTCCCTTGAAAAACTACCGGTAGCAAACTATTTTCCTCAATGGGGTGCTACTTTCGGATCATATACCTATATGCTTGCTGATAAAGGATTTGATCCTGAAGCTTTTGAAAAAAAGACTGAGAATTTTTTTCCTACTCACACAGATATAAAAAATGACAGCTGGAAAGTTCTGGTCAACCCTTTACTGGATATACATCTTAATTCTCATTCAGAGGATGAAATCGAAGAAAACAGTTCGCCGTCGAGAATAATTATTATCAGTTCTATTGCTATTTTTATCCTCCTACTTGCATGTATAAACTTTGTGAATCTTTCTACTGCAAGATCATCAAAACGAGCTATGGAAATAGGAATGCGGAAGACTATTGGTGCATCCAGATTCCAGCTGATAAAACAATTTCTTGGAGAATCTGTGGTGTTTTCAATGGCTGCCCTACTAATCTCCATTATTACCGTCAAACTTGTATTGCCGGATTTTTCATCATTGGTTGGTACTGAAATTGGACTTGACTATAACAGTGATTGGACAACCATGTTGATAATTTTAGGAGGCGTTTTAGTTGTTGGTATATTGGCAGGACTATATCCGGCTTTGTTTATTTCTTCTTACCAGCCTGTCGATGTTATAAAAGGAGTTAACTCTACCAATAGTGGAAAGAATAAGGCATTATATCTTAGGAAAGGTTTAGTTATACTTCAGTTCTCTATTTCAGTAATACTTATTGCCGGAACAATAATTGTAAATCTTCAGCTCAGATATTTACGGAATTATAGTATGGGTTTTGATAAAGAGTATATGATAGTTCTTCCCGTACATATAAGAGTTAGTGATAATTACAAAACAATAAAAAACGAACTTAGAAATATTCCAGGGGTAATAAGTGTAACTACTGGAAGAAGTGCCCCGACAAGTAAAAACAATTTTGGTACCGATTGCAAACCAAATGGAATGAGCAGCAACATTGGAGAATTCAGAATTGAGGTAAATTCTGTGGACTATGATTACATGAATCATTTCGGAGTAAAACTGGTTGCAGGAAGATACTTTTCAGAAGATTTTCCAGGGGATTTTCCTAATTCTATGGTAATAAACGAAAAGATGGTCAGGAGCCTTGGCTTTAAAAATGCTCTGGATGTAATTGGAAAATCTTATCCTCTTGCATTGAATGGTTTCAAACCTGAGGTTATTGGAGTAATAAAGGATTTTAATTCGAGTTCGCTCCACAACGAAATAACCTCCCAGGTATTTATGACCAACCCTAACTGGTTTAAGGAATTTATAGTTAAAGTAAAGTCGGCAAATATGCCATCTACCATCAATAGTCTGAAAGAGGTATGGGTAAAGTTTTTTCCGNAATATCCTTTTGAATATAGTTTCCTGGATGAATCAATTGATAAGATGTACAAATCAGAAGAACAATATTCAAAAGTGATCTCAACATTTTCAGTTGTTGCATTATTCATTGCCTGCCTTGGTTTATTGGGATTAGCTTCATTTGTAACAGAACAGCGTAAAAAGGAGATTGGCATCAGAAAAGTACAGGGTGCATCAATAAAGAGTATTGTTCAACTTGTTTCAAATGAGTTTTTGATTCTTGTAATAGTTTCAAATGTAATTGCCTGGCCTATAGCCTATTTCTTTATGAAAAAATGGCTGGTAAGTTTTGCCTATAGAATTGATATAAGTATTTGGACTTTTATTTACTCAGGAGTACTGGCTTTATTGATTGCATTGCTTACGGTAGGCTTTCAGGCAGTTAAGGCTGCGGTGGCCAATCCTGTAAAGAGTCTGGAATAAACTCAGACTTTCACAGGCAATCTGGGTCAACAGGTGAAATGACCTGATCACATAATCAAGGTAATCGTTGTACCTTCGCCAGCGATGGAATCACAGGTAATATTCCCGTTATGAATCCGCATAATTTGTCGTGAAAGACTTAATCCTATGCCAGAGCCTGATTCTTTTGTAGTAAAAAAGGGTACAAATATTTTCTCAAGTGTATCAGCATCCATACCCGGACCATTGTCCTGAACTGTAAATATTATCCTTCCTTCAGAGTTTCTGGCTGCATTGATTGATATCTCATTGGTCTTCTTCGATATATCGAATGCTTCCATGGAGTTTTTAACCACATTGATAAGTACCTGTGCCAGCAATTTGTCATCAGCTATTAAAGTCAGGTCGTCAGGTGTTACACTTGTTGTTATTCCAGGAGTGATCAGGTTTTTGCCATTCTCCGAATCAAAATAACTGTTTATCAGAATTGTGATACGTTCCAAAAATTCCATTACGTTAACCCTGATGAATTCAGGTTTTGGCAGCTGTGTCAGACTCCGGTATGACTCAACAAAACGTATCAGTCCATTGCCATGATCCTCAATGATATCAAGGCCCCTGATAGTATCTGAAATAATCTTTGGCGTAATATTTTCAGGACTTTTATTATCTTCTCCCGATTTATAGAAACCCGAGAGTGTAGAACTTAAAGAAGTAATCGGAGCTACTGAATTCATGATCTCATGATTAAGAATTCTGATCAGTTTTTGCCATGAATCCATTTCGTGAATGTCGAGTTCGCTTTTAATATCCTGGATGGTAACTATCTTTATATCCCTGTTCTGCAGTTTAATAGTCTGTGAATGAACAGACAGGTTCATGAGGTTCTGGTTAACCTTCACATTTATCTGTTTCGGTTCTCCTGACTCAATTTTTTCGAGTAGTTCCACCAGCTTTGGATCAATGATCTTCAGTTTATCAATATGGGAAATATGATCCAGACCGAACATCCGTTTAATTTCAGGATTCGTAAATTCGACAACACCATTTTTATAGAAAGATATGATTCCTGTTTTGATCTTCTCCATAATACTTTTGTAAAACTTCTCCTGGAGTTCTATGTTAATCTTTGCATCCTGAAGTTTAGAATTCAGTTCATTGAGACTTTTATTAAGCAGTTTTTCATTTGCAAAACCAACTCCTTCCGGGAAAAATAATGATGTCTCCTCATTCCTTACAGAACTAAAGAAAAATGCAAGCTTTTTATTCGTTCTGTTTAGCCAGACCCCAAATGAAACTGTAATCAGAATCAGAATAAAAAGCGAAATTATTGTATAGGTAAGGTCGCTGCCGAGATTGAATGCGAAAACTAAGGCAAATAAAACTATCGATACCAGATAGACAATAATAACCAGGTAAAACCTTTTATAGATCATACTTTTTCAGCTTATTATAGAGAGTTTGCCGGGTAATTCCAAGTTTAGAAGCGACTATACTTAAATTATTATCATGCTTCTTAATTGATTCGGCAATAAGCTTTTTCTCCATCTCCTCGAGTGTTGTATTATTGTTTTCAGTGGTTCCTTTTGCTGTGGGGTTGAATGAAAAATCGGATGGATTTAAAACAGAAGACTCGGATAAGATCACTGCTTTCTCAAGAGAATGCTGAAGTTCGCGTATATTTCCCGGCCAGTGATAATTCGAAAGCTTTTCGAGAGCCTGGGTACTTATTCTTTTTGCCTGTTTGTTATATTTATCACAATATGTCCTGAGGAAATGATAAGCCAGTACGGGAATATCATCGACTCTGTCCCTGAGAGGTGGTACTTCAATCTGGATCGTATTAATCCTGTAGAGAAGATCTTCCCTGAATAAACCTTCACTTACTCTCTCAGGAAGCCTGCAGTTTGTGGCGGAAATTAATCTTATGTCAACCGGAATCTGCCTGTTTGATCCAACCTTTACGATATATCTGTTCTGAAGTGCACTAAGCAGCTTGGATTGTGACTGTAAAGAAAGGTTGCCTATCTCATCAAGAAAGAGTGTTCCTTTCTGAGCTATTTCAAATTTCCCGGTGCGCTCATCTTTTGCGTCGGTGAAAGCTCCCTTCACGTGACCAAACATCTCACTTTCAAAAAGGGTTTCGGTAATAGAGCCCATATCAACACAGACCATCAGTTCGTTATTCCTTTTTGACAGATTATGTATTTCCCTGGCAACCAGCTCCTTTCCTGTTCCGTTTTCTCCTGTTATCAAAACATTTGCATCAGTTCCCGCAACTTTATTGACTATATTCATTACATTAATCATTGTAGGAGAAGCGCCGAGAACTATCTTTTCTTCATTTCTTTTTATCTCTCTCTTCAAAAACTGATTATCATTTTTAAGAGTATGAGCTTCAAGCCTGGAAGTCCTTAGTTTCCATGCAGCATTTATCGTAGCCAGAAGCTTTTTATTGTCCCACGGTTTAAGTATGAAATCAACTGCTCCTTCACGAATTGCTTTCACAGCCAGTTCAACATCTCCATATGCTGTAATCATTACAACACTAATATCACTATCATACTTTAAAACCTCTTTCATCCAGAACATTCCCTCATTTCCCGAATTAATGCCTGCCTGGAAATTCATATCAAGAAGAACAATATCAACCTCATTCTGTCCAAGGATTTCATGTATCCTTTTAGGACTTGTGATTGTGATAACCTTTTCCGCCTCATACTGAAGCATCATCTCAAGAGCACTGTTAATGCTCTTGTTGTCATCAACAATAAGAATTGTACCTTTTATCATTTTAAATTCATTTCGATAATGACGAATTAAAAAAACAAATGTGTCAAAAAAATAGACATTTTTTTTGACAACTCCAATATTTTTTCAGAATCATTTACTTGATAACTGAATTTCAGACAAGTATTGTCACTAATGTCCCCGATCCGGGTGAAGAATTGACACTAATCTGACCCTTATGAAGATCAATGATATTTCTGCATATGCTTAAGCCAAGTCCCGATCCATTTGCTTTTGTTGTAAAGTAAGGGACAAATATATTACCTAGGTCCTCTTTATTTATGCCTCTCCCATTATCAGCTATTGTAATTTTAATTGTTTGTTTTGAAGCGACATGAACCTTAATAATTATTTCAGGCTCTTTTGCTTTCTTCAGGGCTTCAATTGAGTTAAGAATAAGGTTTATTATAACCTGCTCAAATAATACAGGATCAATTGTTGTCTCGAGCGAAACCGGATTAATTTCAACTACAGTTTTAATACCGGAGACATTCAGATTCTCTGAAAGGAGTTTAAAAACACGGTCAAAAAGTTCCTTAAGGCAAATCGTTTTGAAGTCGGGTTTCAGTGTCCTGGTAAAATTTCTTGTGGAATTTATAAAACTGACCAGACCGTCACTCCTTTTTTCTATAGTTAAAAGTGATGTTTTAAGATCCTCTTCCTGATCATGATTTAACAAAGTAAGATCATTGAACTTTCCCTCATCATTGACTATTACACCCGAAACATAGTGTGTAAGATTAGTTATAGGAATTGCGGAATTATTAACTTCATGCGTTAAGGTACGTATTAGTTTTTTCCACGACTCAAGTTCCTGCCTTTCCATTTCTGGCTTAATATTGTAAAAGGTTACAAGTTTGTATTCTCTGTCATGGAACCTGAACTCTGCGGAACTCACAGTCAACAAGCACAACTCATCCTTAAGAACTACTTTGACCAATTGATTTTTTCCCCTTTTAACCTTTTTGATAGCATTACTGATATCAGTATTTATTCTTTCAAACGAAGTAAGATTGTGAAAATAGGGTCTCCCGAACAAATCAAATGCAGCCTGATTGCTGAACTGAACCTCAAAACTATCTGTAAAGCATACTATGGCGATATTTACATGTTCAATCAACAACTGAAGATACTGGTAATGAAACTCCCGCTCATCCCGTAGATTTCTGAAAACAGCAGATATCTCATTATAGATTCTGTTCATCTCATTATCAATTTCCGATTTGTTATCCAGGAAAAAGGTTGGAGAAAAATCACTGCTTTTTATTGAAGAAATAAACCTGTAAAGATGTCTGCTTGATTTTTCAAAGAAACGGATAAGGCTGATTACCAGGAATATAACTACAATAAGTATCCAGATGCTCAGAGTCCAGTAATCAGTTCTGAACATTACCATAAATGCTACCCACGATAAACCAAGTATCAGGATTATCCTGGTTATAATATTTATTCTATTCCTGGTAAAGTCCATATTTTTTCAGTTTACGATAGAGAGTACTTCGTCCTAAACCAAGTTCACCGGCGACTTTTGTAAGGTTACCGCCAGAAGATCTTATTGCTTTAATAATTGCTTCCCTCTCAATATCTTTGATTAATGAAACGGAAGAGGAAGGATTGTTTTCATTTCCAGTTACAAGAAGGTTTAAATCCGAAGGCGACAGAATTGACCCATCAGAAAGGATGACAGCCCTTTCGATGGAATGCTGCAACTCCCTTATATTTCCCGGCCATGAATATTGTTTAAGGCATGCAAGAGTCTCTTTACTTATGTGACCTTGTTGCCTGTTATACTTTTTCTGGTATATCTTAAGAAAATGTTCAGCCAGCAAATGGATATCCTCCTTTCTTTCTCGGAGCGGAGGGAGACTGATTGTTACTGTATTAATACGATAAAGAAGATCCTCCCTGAATTCATTCCGAGACACAAGATCGAAGATAGGGCTGTTTGTTGCGCAAATCAGTCTGAAGTCAACCGGAATCTCTTTGTTCGAACCAACCCTTGTAATCTGTTTCTTCTGAATCACACTTAATAGTTTAGATTGCAGGTCTCTGGTCAGATTTCCAATCTCGTCAAGAAATACTGTCCCCCCGGATGCGATCTCAAACCTTCCAATCCGCTTTTCCTTTGCATCAGTAAAAGAGCCACGCTCATGACCAAAAAGTTCGGATTCAAAAAGAGTCGATGTAATAGCTCCCATATCGATCGATATGAAGTCCCGTTCCGACCTGTGTGACAGCCGATGTATTTCCCTGGCTACCAGTTCTTTTCCGGTCCCATTTTCACCAAGAATAAGAATACTTGCATCAGTTGCTGCTACCTTTTTTATTGTAACAAAAATGTCCTGCATAACCTTAGAAACACTCACAATTTCCGGAAAGTTCCTTTCAATGTCACCTCGTAACATTTTCTGCTTTGATTGTAATATATCTACCTCTCTCCTTGCATTCATGAGATCCGAAACATTTTTCAAAGTAGCCAGCAAACGCTCCTTTTGCCATGGTTTAACAATAAAATCAATTGCTCCTGCTTTCATCGACTCAACAGCCAGATCAATATCTCCGTACGCAGTACTCATAACTACATATAAATCAGGTTTCAGACTGAGAATTTTCCTGAGCCATTTTAATCCCTCCTCACCACTGACCTTCCCGGGTGCGAAGTTCATATCAAGTAAAACAATGTCAAAATCTTCATTCTTCAACAATTCCGGAAGCTTGTCGGGGGAATCCAGAATTATGATCTCAGCAAATTCATTTTTAAGCAATGTCCTTGCTGTAAATAAAACATCTTTATCGTCGTCAACCAGTAGTATTCTGTTATTCTTGTTCATTTCCTGCTATTTTGAAAAGATCATAAAGTTGTCTGAAATACCTGCAATTTCCTACTCTTTATTACAAAGGTAAACAATCTTTGTTCTGTGCCATAATGAAACAATGAAATGTTTCATTATGGCACATTAAATAAAGAATCAGTTATAATAAAACATTTGTATAAGCCTTTATATCAACTTCTTATAAAACATGGCACAATTTATGACTAGTAATTAACAGATATGGATATTTAATATTTTGTAATATGAAGATTGCGAGTATATTGTTCAGGATAATCATAATATTTATTTTGCTCTTTTTAGTTACGCGCACTTTCAAAAAAGCTGATAACGCTTATTTGTCTGAAAGAGCATCACTCCTGTCGGAAGGGAACGCACCTGACAGTATCCGTTATGAAGTAATAAAGCAACTTCAGAGGTTTCAGAAAGGGTATTCAGGAAGGGATCTTACCAGGGTAGCATCTTTCATGGAGGAGCTTTATTCAAAAGATAACATTTTAATTCTTGGTACTATGCCACGGGAAGTATTTACCGGGTACAAGGAGGCAACCAGACTTGTAAGAAGCGACTGGGAATCATGGGGCGACTGCAAATTCGAAACTGAAAGAGCCAGTATTTCATCATCTGGCAACACTGCATGGTTCTCGACTATTGGATTGGTTAAATTTGATATGTCAAGTCTTCTTGTAATCCCGCTCAGGCTAACAGGAATAATGATCAAAGAGGATGGGATATGGAAATTCCAGCAACAACAATTTCAGTTCGATATCGATTTCAGCTTAACTCTGCTGGCAATAAT
>JGI20214J51650_10000899_pt1 | contig 18666 bp, 21 predicted proteins | sample WetSurMetagenome_FD_51650 | JGI IMG/M metagenome (IMG submission 51650) | reverse complement strand
TTCTTACCGGCTGGCCGTTTTTAAAAAATAGGATAGACGGAAGACTCATGACGCTATACTGGCCCGCGATTTGGGAATTTTCATCGACATTTATCTTGCCTATCTTCACTTTCCCCTCATATTCTTTGGCCAACTCTTCAATAATCGGACCTGCTATTCTGCAAGGAGGACACCAGGGAGCCCAAAAATCAACCACTACCAATCCTTTATAATCCAACACATCCTGCTTGAAAGTAGCATCCGTGAAATCTATATCCGCCATAAAACTTATTAAGAATAGCAATGTCTTATTAGGATGTCAATAAGACAAATTACAGAAAAATTCTAGTATTATTTAAGCTTGAAGCTTTGGATTTTTGAACTTGAAGTTACCCCATTTCTTCCCTCTTGGTCTGCAGGAAGAAGAACCATTGCTCGAGGAATCCGAAGATTTCTTTGAACGGAGTCTCAATTAAATAATCAAAAATGTAAATGAAAATATTTATCTGGGACAGTCCTTCGGTAAAACGCCGTCCCACTCTGACAATAGGCATAAAGAAAAAATCCCAAACGGGAGACAGGAAATTTTGCCGGACTGAAATTGTATAGCTGTATGCCGTTTGATTAATCCTGTAAGTCAAAAATGAAATAACCGCAACAAAGAATACAAAAACCCCCTGTGACGCGGGACTGAATTTAAGTAGCCTCAAAATATAATCCATATAACCAAAAACTACGACAAATGCTCCCCACCAAAGAATTGTAAAGACGGAGTCCAACACCGGATGTTTCCTCTCCGGCTTAAGGCTTATAATTAACGGCCTGTCCAATTCCGGCCTATCAACAAACAAAATTGCCATAATCCTGTCGTAAATTCTTTTGGTATTATTTTTGTCCGGAGTTCTGATGAAAAGGCTGACTATGATCATCAAAATAGGAGGAGCGATAATATTGATAATCAGAGAATTCCATGCGATATGCCCCAGGAAAATGTTGTCATAAGTTGCTTCGACTGAAAATGCAAATATAAATTTCGACAGTAAGATGAAGATTACAGATCTGATAATAGCGGTTCTGACTTTGGAGGAAATATTTTTGTACTTTTCCTGCGCAACCAGAGAAATGCGGTCTTTAAACTCGGTTTCGTTACTGATAAGAGCTCTGATCCCTCCCCTTTCCTTGCGCAGGACTTCGGCAAAAATCAAAAATGGCGGAAGCTGTTTTTTAACATAAGACACAATTCTGTCTTTAAGCGGATACTTGATCTGTTTTTCAAAGGACCCATATTCTTTTACGAATCTCGCTGCGATTGAGTGGACATTTTCTTTCGTTATCTTGCCGAAATATTGCTCAAACAGATGGAATTTTAAAAAAGCCATATCATCTTTGGCAAAAGCGCGCCGCACCGCAATAAAAACCTGCACATCGCGGTTTTCTTCCGTATCGTCTTTAATGACGATCCTCTCTCTGAGAAGATGAAAGATAAAATTTGAAATTAATTCAATATCCCTACTCTTATTCAGCATTACTTCCAAACGGGAAGAAAGGAGCTGATAGATTAATGGGTCAATTTTTATGCTTATTTCGTGCTGCCGTTCCAAAAGCTGTCTCCTGAATTCAAGATATAAGTCAATAATATCTCCCACCTTTTTTATTTCTTCATCGGAGATACTGGCATCGGGAAAATATCTGGCCCATAAAAGTTCCCGCATCAAAGGAGCAGCTATTTTTGCGCCCGTTCCCCCGAAAAGCAGTCTTCGCTTGAGAATTCTCTCTATTGCGGCGCGCCTGACCACTTCTTCATCGCGGTAATCCATGGCGTTACGGAATTTTTCATACCAGGTGGCGATCTCCGAGACGAAACGGTTGACATTGATCCCCGTTTTTGTCTGGTTTTTGATTTCTTCCCTTTCAAAAGAGGAAATTAATAAATTAGAAAGTCTGGATAAGGAGGCATTTTGGGAACCGACGGTCAAATCGGAAGACGAATGTATTTGATCCATATTAGCTTTTTTCATTTTATAGTGTTTATTTGGTAATTACAAGGTTAAAGCTAAACAACCTTTTGTTTGGGGATTGACAGCATTTGAGAATCTTCATACAATACCCCTATGGCTTCTGAAGTGAACGAGCTCAAATCTACGAATAAATTTTTAATAATTATAGTCATTGTTGCCGCATTTTTTCTCGGGTCTTTAACGAATAGAATAGCCACTTTAGAAAAAAATTCCGCTCCGACAATTGCAGCCGGAGACACTAATAAACCCGGACAGGCAAATCCTTCCAGCGCGCCTTCTAAGAAACCAAAGACTGTAGCGGCTACCGACCACATCAGGGGGAATAAAAATGCCAAAGTTACCCTGATCACATATTCCGATTATGAATGTCCTTTCAGCAAGAGTGTTGAACCGACCCTAAAACAGCTTAGGGATACCTATGGAGATANGATAAGATCCATTTACAGGCATTATCCTCTCCCCTTCCATGCAAACGCGCAAAAGGAGGCTGAAGCTGCGGAATGTATTGCGCAGCTCGGGGGCAATGATGCGTTTTGGAAATATACCGACGCTATATTTGAAAGAACAACGTCCAATGGTACGGGTATTGCCTTGGATAGTCTTGGGCCTTTGGCGGCTGAAATCGGCATAGATCAACAACAGTTCCAAAGCTGTTTGGACTCGGGAAAATATGAAAAACAGGTCAAAGACAGTATTACGGAAGGAACGACTGCTGGCGTACAGGGCACACCTTCTACTTTTATTCTTGACTCCAAGGGCAACAGCGAATTGGTGGTAGGAGCTCAGCCGATAGCCTCTTTTAAGACAATTATTGACAAAGACTTAAAAGGAAATTAATTAACCCCTAACCAAGCGCTTTTATCAGAATTGTTATCAGGAGTATCCCCAGAAAAAACGACGCGGTATATTTGATGGCGAAACTTTTTTTAGCTTTATGGTGAATCTCCGGCAAAAGACCGGTCGCGGAAAGATAAAGGAAGTTGGCAGTAGTAATAGAAAGCAAAATAGGAACTACGTTGCTAAATTGTTTACCTAAATAAAATGCTGCAATTGCGCCCAATATGCTTACCGCTCCGGTTGCAGCGTTAATCCACAAAACCCCTGCCCTGCTCCATCCCTTATGGATTAAGATGCCGAAATCACCTAATTCATGCGGAATTTCATGGACAAATACCGCAACGCTGGTGACAAAACCCAATTGAAAATTTACTGAAAATGCTGCCGCTATTGACATTCCGTCAATAAAATTATGCAACCCGTCTCCGAATACAAGAAACTGCGTCGGAACTTTCAATTCTTCGCTGACATCCGAAGGATCTTCTTCTCCGTGACGATGCAAAGAAACGAATAATCTTTCAATAAGAAAAAACATAGCAAATGAGATGGTCGTCCAAAGAAATACATCCGTGCCGGCAATTTCTACAGCCTCTTTTAATGTGTCCAAAAATCCTGTTGCCAAAAGCGCTCCTGCCGCAAAAGAAACAAACAAAAATGAAGNTTTGCTAATCATGGTCTTATGCAAAAGCAAAATCGCAACCAGAAAGAGCGAGACAATTGAAGCCAAAAATGTAAAGAAAAGTATATTTAAAAGCATATTACTTCTGACAATTACTACATGTTCCAAAAAATTCCAGAGAGTGTCTTTTTACTAAAAATTTGTGTTTGCTCTGGATTTCATTTTCCAACGTCAAGATTGCCCGACTTGAAACGTCTTCGATTCCCCCGCAATCCTCACAAACAAGATGATGATGATGCTTCCTACCCGCTAATTCATAGCGCATTTTACNCTCCTGGAATTCTATAGGCATTATTATTCCCTTCATGGTTAACATATTCATTATTCTAAATACTGTTGCAGGGTCTGTTTTAACTTTTTTAACATTTAAATAATCAATAACCGCACTTACATCAACCGGTTTATCCGTCTTTTCAAGAAAATTCAGCACCGCAAGTCTAGCAGGTGTTGCTCTCAAGCCAACTTTTCTTAATTCTAATTTACAATCATGTTGCTTCATATAAGACTAGCCCGCACTAAGTATATGCAACTTACTTGCATTTGTCAAGAGGCAAATTATTAATGTAGAATTTCAAATGTCTTAAACGTATCCATCTGTTTCTCTCCCCACTCTACGGAAATGTCTTTTACTTCCGACAGATATGCGCCCTTTTTGCAAATGGCGATAATTTTTCGGATTTGTTCTTCCGGACCCTGGAAGAAAGCTTCAACGCGGTTGTCAGACAAGTTTTTAACCCATCCTGCCAATCCTAATTTTACGGCGTGATGCCTGACGAAACGCCTGAAGCCAACCCCCTGGACAAAACCTGAAATAAAAACGTGAGCAATCATAATCCTACATTCTTGAGCCGACATGAGCCAGAAGCCAATATCTCAAGAAACGGCCGACGAACATGATTATAAAAAATTTGAACGGCGGATAGTTTGCGACTCCAGCCAAAATACCGATTGCGTCAAATAACGGATTCGGAATAATTGCAAGCATAAAAATTATCAGTTCCCCATGCCGGGAAAAATTCTTTTCTAAGAACTTTATTGCCTTGTGGCGGTCTAATTTTTTCCTTATTAACTTACGGCCTGAATATCCGAAACCAAATCCCAACATGTCTCCCAAACAAGCCCCCAAAGCAGCGATAAATGCAACCAAAATGGGAGAGTATATATTTCCTCCCGCTATAATCGTCAGAAACGCGGGTCCTGAAACAAAAAATCCTGCGCTGGAGACGAGGTTTATTATAAATAAGCCTAACAATCCCAAAGACCGCGCGTTTTTGAAAAAATCTTGATAAACAAAAAATACTGCTGACAATACNATTGAAGAAACAAATACTGTCGCAGCAAAAAATTTACTTTTCAATCTTACCCTCTCCTCTCAAGAGCTTCAATTTCCACATAAACAGAGCTCCTTTATTTTTGGCATTGCTGTCTGAGACAAAAGAAAGGGCTTTTTCCAGAATTGCCCGGTGAATTGTCTTTGCCAGCCTTATGTAAAGCCCCCTGTGCTTGTAATCTTCAAGCTCTTCTGACAAGTAAATTCCAAAAGACTGGAATTCACGGGAAATATATTTATCTTCAGCCGGCTTAAAATTTTTGAGAATTTGACCTATCTTCTGCATGAGACAATTATACCTTATTTGAGGAATTACTTAGTATTAAAGCTGTTCATTGCTTTTTCCAAACCGTGCTCTAACGAAGCTTCGATTGCTTTCGTTCCCTTTTGGATGAGGATTTTTAACTTTCCTTTTTCTCCGCCGACAAAATTTCCCANGACATAATCGTCAACTCCCCGCAGTTTCCTGTTTTTAATTTTTATTCTTTCATGTCCGTCTCCGTCAACATCCACNNTCATTCCTTTTGAATTTTGTATCCCTATTCCCAATCTGAATCTCCAAAATTTATCCGTACGAAGGCTATTCATGATTGATTCTATTCCGTGATGTCCGGCAGAAGCGCCTCCGAACCTTATTTTCATTGATCCTAAGGGTAAATCTATATCGTCATGGATTACCCAGATATCGGCAGAGTTTATCTTGTAAAAATCCGTAATTAATTTCACTGCCATTCCGCTGTTGTTCATGTAGGTTTTAGGCTTGGTAAGAATGACTTTTTCTAATTTTCCCTGTTTCGGTTGCCATTCAATCTGACAAATGTCGCTTTTGAATTTTCCCGAATCTTCCCAAATACTATTCTTAACATCTTCAAAGTTTTTTAAGAAACGGTCTGCAATCATGAAGCCTAAATTATGGCGGGTTCTTTCGTACTCTTCTCCGGGATTACCCAATCCCACTATCAACTTCATAAATAATATTGGGTCCCTCCAAAACCGCTCCGTGAGCCGTGAACGAATAGTTCCTGAAGGCGAACGGTAAGGTTGGTGGGACCAAGACCGACAATTAATTTCATTTTGATTATTATATCAGACTTCTATCTCTGCTCTGTGGGCTTTCTTACAGATTTATTCAAAATTCCGAATTTTGAAATCACCTCGCGGAAAACCAAAACCAAAATTATGGAAACCAAAGCTGCCAGCTCAATATTTATTGTTCTCAAAAAATAAAAGGAGAAAGCCCCCGCAAAAGCTGAAGTTGNGTAATTGGAATTGCTTCTCAAGGAAAACGGCACCTGCCCCATAATGGAGTCTCTGATTATTCCTCCGCCAAAACCCGTGACCATTCCNAGAAGAACCGAGGCCAAGACTGAATAATTAACGGAGACCGATACTCCGATGATAACAAAAGCAGCCAAGCCTATTGAGTCAATCAGCCTGAAAAATGAGTATCTTTTTTTGAAAAAAGTAGGCGTAAAATAGGTTATAACAGAGCCNAAAATTGCAATCANCAAATAATTGGAATCCCGAAGGTAAAACAAGGGTATTCTGCCNATAATCAGATCCCTGAANGTNCCGCCTCCGACAGCCGTAATCACTCCCAAAAATATCACCCCGAAAATATTCAGCTTCGCCGATTTGGCCTTAAATGCNCCTGTTATTGCAAAAGCCAAGGTTCCCAAAAGATCTAATAAATACAACATAATTCTTATTTCTTCCCTTGAAGTTTATACATTTCGATTAATTCTTCAACCGTAGTTGCATCCTCTGCCTTTTTATCCCCGGTTCTGAACGAAACAAGACGCGGGAATCTGAGAGCATAGCCTGCTTCTCCTCCGTCTTTTCCTGCAGTATGAATCGGAGAACGGGTAATTTCATCAGCTAATATTTCTATGACAATTTCCGGTTTTATCCAAACCGACGGCTCAATCACCGAATTAACTCTGGCCGGTTTATTGCTAACTTTAATTTTATCTGCTCTTTTATGAATTTCCCTCCACTCTTCATCCGACAATCCCGTTCCGATTTTGGAAACCGTCACAAATTCATCATTTTTGTCATCATAAACTCCAACGAGGAGAGCTCCCGCTCCGAAAGCCGTTCTCTTCCCTCTTCCGAAAATATATCCCAAAACCACACAGTCAATCGTATCCTGCAACTCTCCGTCCGAATGGCGCTTGAGTTTTACCCAGTTGAAATTTCTTCCCCCGGCCTCATATTTGGAGTCAATTTTTTTGATAACAACTCCTTCCAGACCTTTGGAAATAGAATCTTCAAGCAGCAAGGACAAGGGTTTGGGGTCGGAAATTTCCTGGGTTTTCGCGGTGATTAAAATGTCATCGCCGCGAATTGTTTCTTTAAGAATTTCCAGCCTTTCTTTCAGCGGAGCATCTATTAATGACTCTCCATCCTTATACAAAATATCAAAGACAAAAGCCTTCAGCGGCAAAGTCTTGGCAACCTCTTCGATATTGTATTTTCTCCTTCTTTTGGTTGTTTCCTGAAAAGGCAGAAATTCTTCGGAGTCGGGATTGTAAGCCAAAGCTTCGGTGTCCAGAATTGCGGTTTTTGCTTTAATTTGAGTCAAAGCGCCTCGAATAAGTTCAGGGAACATATTGGTCATATTTTCAAGGTTTCTTGAAAACATTGAAATTTTCTCTCCATCCTTATGGATTTGCACCCGGAATCCGTCATATTTGGGTTGCGCGTCAACCGTTCCCATCTTTTCAATTACTTTTTCCGCATTTGGCAATCTTTCACAAAGTTCGGAGCGTATCGGCTTCCCAACAACAACTTGCAATTTCAGGACTCCGTCCAAACCTTTTTCGAACATCGTTTTGGCGATCAAGCCTAAATCTGAAGTCCTATTGTAAGCTCCTTCCAGCAACTTTCTTTTGCTTTTATCCCCCAATTTTGCCAGAGCTAACCCATCTAAGATAGTTGGGTCTCCAATCCCGAGCCTCAGATTCCCAAGGGGAATTCTGACCAGATATTTTGCGGATTTACCGTCGCTTCTCCTTAAAAGACCGGCAAATAACGCTTGCCTTTTTTCAACAGTCCCAAGTCCGGATGTCTTGGCAATTTGGGTTAGGATTTCAAAAACTTCCTTAACGCTTAAAGGCTTTTTATCGGCATCAAAATCCAACAAGGTAGGATGGGCCAACGCATAAGTTTTTGAATCCGAACTTAATTCAACGGCAACCGGCCCCATATCTCCCAGCTTTCCGTATAGCTTGAGGACTTTTTCTTTTGTCGATCCGTATACTTTGGCTATCGTGTCTGCAATTTGTTTCTCCGCCATTCCGATCTCGGTTGCTTCAAAAAACGGCGCAATTCTACCCTGGGTCAGGTAAATGATCTTTTCAATTTCTTCTGAGGATGATTTTTTAAACAATTCTGAAAGGATATCTATCAAGGCCAATCTGGAAGAAGTTTCTTCAAGTCTCTCAAAATACGCGGATAATTCGGAAAATAACATAAATATTTATTTCATGATGTATTTTGCACCCTTGGTGATTCCCTGCTTTTTAATAATGCCTGTTTTCAATAATACTTTTAGTTCATTTAAAATTGTGTCTTCTGAAACCATGGGAAACAGATCTTCAAATGCTTTATTTTGTAAATAGCCTGTTTTTTGGATGTATTCAATAATTTTTAACTGTCGGTCTGTAAGCATCAGGGGTTTTCCTCCCAGTTTTTCCCGCAACTTTCCGTCAACTGAGATCTTCTCAACTTTTTCTTTTATCTTTGACAACTCAATTGCCAGACCTTGAGTAAAATATTCCAGCCAGGTCGTTAAGTCCCCTTCCACGGCAACGCTTTGCAATGAGGAATAGTATTCCGCAGCATTTCTATCAAAATATTCCTCCAGTGAAAAGAATTTCCTGATATCGTATCCTGCCAAAAATAAAATCAATGTCGACAATGCCCTGGCAACCCGTCCGTTTCCGTCCAGAAACGGATGGATTCTGACCAATTCGTAGTGAACAATTCCTGATTTCAAAATTGGATGAATATCTTGGCTCTCCGAATTTTCTATATACGCCAATAAGTCCTTTATTTGAGGTGAAATTAAGTCTGCTTCCGGCGGACGGAAAGATACTTGTCCAGTCTGATTATTCTTAATAACTACCTGTGTTTTTCTGTATTCCCCGCATTTTTCCTCAGGCAAAATTTTACCTACTGTTATCATATGTAATTTTTTAATCATCTCATCATTAATTTTGACTTTTGAATTTTGATCTTTAATTTGATCTATATATTCCATTGCCTTTCTGTAATTAATAATTTCCTGAATATCCCGCTCCCTCCCCACCACATCCTGTCCTGCCAGGATTCTTTCTGCCTGGTCCAGATTGAGCTCGTTTCCTTCAATATGCGTTCCGTAATGAACTGTTCTGATCAACGCATCCTGTCTGAATTGTTTTTCGTAGTAGGGTAAAAGCGGGGCGTGGTCAATAATCTCGCGTGAGGCCTCGATAATTCCGATATTTTTGAGTATTTTGTTAGAAATTGTAAATTTGGGAGAATACATAATCTGCAATACGATTATACTGCATTGAAAATAAAAACAAAAACCCAAATAATTTAATATTTGCTTTTCAAGCTTTTTATATCCTATAATCAACCCATGCGTTATCCTTGGGTTTGTTTGTCCATGTGCGGAGTCTGGGCAGCAACTTTAATTCTCATTTCATTTAAAATTGTTGATGCTACCACCATTTATATCGAAGCTACAGTTACAGTTTTAATAATTTTCTTCTTAGGCTTTACGCGAAGTTAAAAGTCTCTTATGCTGAGGTTTTTTTATATTTTCAGCCTGCTGTCTAAATATCTTACAATTTATTTGTTGCTGAAGCTGCGGCTCTACAAAAAACCAAAACAGAAAATAATCAGAAATTTTTTCGAGGAAGCAAGTGGATCTTTTATTAAATTCGGTCAGCTTTTAGCCCTAAGGGTGGATGTATTACCCAAAGAATATTCTCTGGAAATGATCGGTCTTTTTGATAGCGTAAAACCATTTCCTTATTATCAGGTTGAACAGACCTTTATCCAGGAATTGGGGGCGACACCGCAAAAAATATTCAAGGATTTTCAAAAAGCTCCTTTTGCTTCGGCTTCTTTCGGACAAGTCCATGGGGCAAAATTTGCAAACGATCATATCGTAGCCGTGAAAATTATGCGTCCCGGAATAGTTGAAGAAGTTAATATAGATTTTTTTATAATCGATATTTTGGCTTATATCGCTGATTTATTTTACAAAATTGACGCTCTTCCCTGGAGAGAATTTGCCAAAGAATTTAAAAAATGGACCAAGGAAGAATTGGACTATCAAATTGAAGCAGGTTACATGGAAAAAATGTATAAAAATGTTGCAGTTAATAAGAATGTCACTATCCCCAAAGTCTATAGTCATCTTTCGACAAAGAAAATTCTGGTTGAAGATTATATTGAGGGCATACCGTTAAGCCGTGTACTCATAGGACTCAAGGATGGAAGGTTAAATCAGGAAAAACTGCAGAAAAGAGGAATTGATCTTAAAAAGATAACGAGTTTAATCACCTATGAACTGCTGAGAGAATATTTTTTGACAGATTTGTTCCATGCCGATCCTCATCCCGGAAATGTGTTGATTCTACCGGAAAACAGGATTGCCTTTTTGGACTTTGGAATCATGGGAAAACCTCTGGAGTACAACAAATATTCGTTCGTTAAATGGCTTGAAACCGGAATAAGTAATGACAGGCTAAAGGGAATTTATCACTTCGCTAATTTTACCAGTGAAGAGTTGAAAAATATTATCGGGAGCGCTATTCCTGCCAGCAGTTCTCAAGATCATGTCGAGGAAATGATCAAGCTTTTATCAAAGCATTTTGAAGCAACAGTCTCAAAAATATTAGCCGCCGGCAGAGAGGATTTAAAGGTAATGAAAACAGATTATGTCGTAGTTTTTCTGACGCTGGTAAAAGCAGCTCAAAAATATCGTGTTAGATTGCCAAATGAAATTATCAGGTTCATCAGAACTCTGAGTATTATCGGTTTTTTAGCAAAAGATTTGAATTACGATTATAAATTGGTAGATGAAATTAAAAATTTCCTAAAAAAACATCCTGTTGACACCATTATTGGAGAGGATGCTTCTGCGCCGCCATTCAAGAGAATTAACAGGGAAAAAGCTATTGAGCAACTGAATAATTGGCTTTCTTATCTGGTTGAAATAGACCCTGTTTTATATCAACTTGTCAAAGAAAAGTTTAAAGAATATAATGCAGTAGAAAGATAGTTATGGATAAATTTTTGAATTTTTACAGCAAATATCTTTGGGTTGCGATAGCCATCCTCATCCAGTGTCTGGCAACCACATTTACCATTATTTATGCGTCAGGCGCCGACAATACAAAAATCATGGGAGCTGCTTTCTTCGCAATAATTATTTATTCCTATTTTGGCTTTAAAGTGCCCAAAGCCTAAGGCAAAATCAGGCTTTTCATCACGCGGGGAATTTCGTCGACCAGATCTGAAGAATTAAAATAGTAACCAACCTTCTTAAATAAACTTTCTCCGGCTTTTTTATTGATATAACTTCCGGCTGCGGCTGACAGAAAAGCTTCGTTTTTACAATATAGTGAAGCGATCAATGAGGCTAGAACATCCCCCGTTCCCCCCTTGGTCATCCCCGCATTCCCGCCTGAAACTTGTACGCAGCAAGTTTCACCCTGAGCGGAGCCGAAGGGCTCACAAATATAATCTATCGGCCCCTTCAAAACAACCACGCACCCATATTTTTTGCTAAATAATTCTACTTGTTCTTCTAATTTTAACTTTTGAATTGCATTTTTGAATATTGAATTTTGGATTTTGGATTTAAGCATCTCGAATTCCCTCAGGTGTGGTGTCAGAATCGGATTATTAACTGATTTTAAAATTTCAGGATCAAGAACCTGCAGACTTCCTCCGTCAATTACCCATTTTTTCAGGGGATATTTTTTCAAAAGCGACTCTGTTAATATTTTCGTATCATCATCTCCTGCCTCAATTCCATCTTCTCTCGGAAGCCCCGGACCGATCAAAATACAATTCGCTTCCGCAGCATAACCTTCAACCTTATTTCTCGGAACAATTATCCCATCTCTGAATTCTTTTTTTGCTTCTTCAACAATTTTATTATTTTCATCAACCGAAGAATAATAAACCATGTCCAGCATTCTGGATGCAGCTTTCAAAGCCCACAAGGATGAGCTGTGGAACAACTTTGAGCCTGAAACCAGCAGTAATTTCCCATTCTGCCCCTTGTGAGAACGGGAAGGAGGAATATAAAGTTTTTTCAGATCTTTCAAGTCAAACTCTTGCATTTTTACTCCTCAATTCTATCACACTCAGCCTCTTTAATAGTTTCTTCGGGACAAATTCTTCATGCGTGGTTGTCATGATTACCTGTTTATTTTCAAGCATGTCCAAAACGTGTTTGATGTGACCTTCATCCAACTCCGAAAAAATATCATCCAGCAGAAGTACCGGTTCTTCTTGGATTTTTTCTTTTATATAATCAAGTTCCAAAATTTTCAGCTGCAGAATCGCCAGTCTTTGCTGCCCGCGGGAGCCGAAAAATCTGACGTCTTTCTCATTATAATTTATTATCAGGTCATCCCTGTGCGGGCCGACCAAGGTTACTCCCGAGGCTACTTCAGCATCTTTATACTGAAATAATCTTTCCTTGGAAATTGTGCTTTTATCGTAAAATATTTTAAAATTGAAGATGTCTTTTTTTGCATCATTTAAATATGTTATAAATTCCTCCCTTTTGAGAGTAATTCTTTCACCCTGGTGAATTAAAAGATTATCCCAGTACTCAAATTCTTTTTCCTGTCTTCTTCCTGTTTCCCTAACTTTGTGAAGAAGAGCGTTTCTTATTCTCAACCCTTTCTCGTAAAAACCCAAAGCCAGCCTATAATCGCGGTCCGTCTGAATCAGAATATTATCAATAAAATCACGCCTTCTTGAGGGAGAACCGATGATTATTTCAAGGTCATTGGGGGCAAACAAAACCGCAAAAAAATTTCCTACGAAATCATTTTTTCTCTTTGGGACTTTATTAACCAGATATTTTTTAACCGGCCGCAACGTCCCGCCAATTCCCCCTCTTGCAATCATCACTTCCAAATTTTTTTGATCGGTTTGCCCTTTGATTCTGGCTATATCTTCGTCGAATTTAACCATCTGCTCATCCCTATCAATTCGAAAGCTTGCGCCTTTCGCCAGAAGAAAGATTGCTTCAATCAAATTGCTTTTCCCGGCCGTGTTCGGACCGATAACAAGAGTTGTCGTCTTGCTAAAATTAAATTCTGATTTCTTGTAACTACGGAAATTTTGAAGACTGATTGAAGTTAATAACATTAAAATTTCTAATTACTCTAATTTCTAATTATTCTAAATAAATCCCAACTTAGAAATTAGATTAATTAGGTTAATTCCATTTATCCGATCACAGTTCCCGTAAATTTTTTCCCATCCAATGCTTTACCCACATTTTCAAAATCCCTGCCATCCACATAGGCCACTTTTATATTTATATTTGCTGCCAGCTTGGCGGCAACAGGGTCAAAAGGAGAATTGGTTCCGGGAGCCCATTCTTCTCCGATTAGCTCCCTATAATCATCCCAGGAAATTTTTTCAAATTTTTTCACATCTTTAAATTTTCTCGGATCTTTATCGCAAACATGGCTGACATTGCTCATTTTGACAATTAACTTGGCATTGTAATCTTGGGCAAGAATCGCTGCCCCGTAATCGGTTGACCAGCCGGGTTTCCATCCTGCGGCAATCATAATCGGTTTATCTGTTTTTAAAATAATATCGTAATTATCCGTGACAACCGGATGGGCAAGGTCTCTGAAAATAGTCCTGAATAAGTGGGCATTGAGCCTGGTGGCATGAATCCCCAACCAGTCCAAATCGTTGGGTATTAATTCATGTTCGGTTATTCTGGCTCCCGCATCCCGGTAATGCCTGGACAAAAGACCTCCGCCGATAATTATAAAAAATCGCCGGTTTTTTTCGGCGATTTGTTGTCTGATAAACTTATAAAATTTTTTAATGAATTGGACGTCAAGGCCGCCGTTAGGGTAGATCAGGCTTCCTCCGAGCTTAAGAACAAATGTTTCTTTATAGCCGTTATTATTGCCCATAAAGTTAGCTTACCGTTCCAAACATACTAACATAAGCTGTTTTAAAAAACAACAATTTTACTTTTGACAATTTGCACATAAATACGTACCTCGGCCGCCTAATTGAACTTTCCGAATAACTCCCCCGCAGGGGCATTTCTCTCCCTCTCTCCCATAAGCCAGGGCGTGTTTTTGATAATTTCCTTCCTGCCCCAAAGCATTGACAAAGTTCTCATCCGATGAACCGCCCAGATCAAGACTCTTTTGCAAAACTGACAATATTGCTTCAAAAAGTCTTTTAATTTCATTTTCCGACAAGGTTTTTGCTTTTCTCCGCGGATCTATTTTTGCTTTATACAAGCTGTCGTTGGCATAAATATTCCCTATTCCTCCTATTTTTTTCTGATCCATTAATAAAACTTTAATAACTAAATTAGACTCAGTAATTATTTCTTTAAGTTTTTCCAAGGTTAAATCTCTTAACGGTTCCGGACCCATGTCCCTGAAAAATGGAAGCTGCATTACCTCATCTTTTTTTATAACTTTGATCCAACCGAATTGACGCAGGTCATTGTAATAGAGATAAGCGTTGTTGTCCAAAGTGAAGATGATATGGGAATATTTTGAGGGAAGTGTCGGGCCTCCGACTTTCGCAGAAAGCATCAAATTTTTAGTTTTACTGTCAGAATAAACTAATTGGCCGGTCATTTTCAGATGCACCGCCAGAACAGAACCGTTATCAAGCTCTATGATTAAGCCCTTCCCTATTCTTTTTAATCCGATAATTTTGGCTCCCAGCACGTCTTTAATGTTGCCGGAAAACATCTTGGGAATTTTAATCTGAGCATCAACAATCTTGTGTCCAACAAGATATTTCTGCAAGCCTAATCTAATGGTCTCAACTTCGGGTAGTTCCGGCATAATTATTTACCTGTAAAATATGGCATAGCCTTGCGCACGGCATCCCCAACAGTCTCGCGCGCAAAAACAACGCCTCCGGCTGGGTTTATCCTTCTTTCTCTACCATCCAAAACATATGTTTTTTGAATTTTGCTTTCAGCATTTTTCTTTTTTCCAGCAGTTCGTAAAATAATTTCCATTACCCCTAATTGCGCTAAACTAAAAACCTCCTGCCCTGCTCTTAAAGCAATTGCCGTACTTACTCCTTCGGAAGAAAGAGCCGCAATTGAAAAATATACAGGCGAAGTGAGAGCAAAAGAAATAAGGGACGGAACGGCAACTGCGGTAGCGCTTCTTATCGTTGGCTTCTCTTTCAAAGGAGTTCTGCCTAAGCCGTGATATGCTGAAGTTGACACCCAATCCGAATTCATTTCAAAACGCTTCAAAAGTCTGCTTTGCTGAATGGCATAGAGTATTCCAACCAACACTCCGAAACCATAAACTGCCCCAAGCGTCTGCGGATTATTAAATTTATCAGGTATTAATCCCGCCTTATTCATCGCAAGGGCAGTCCCGACTCCCCAATCAATCCCATATGTTGTCGCACCTAAAATAATTGAGGCTACAATTTTATTTCGAATAGCATGATCTTTCTGTTTAAACTCAGTAATTCCATTACTTATTCTATTCTTAAGAGCTCTTTCTTTTGCAACAATATTTTGCCCAATAATCCTTGGATTAGTCTCTATGTGCATAATATTTTTCCTCCACAAACTGCTTTATTTCTTGCTTAAATCTTTCCTTCCCAAATTGCTGAGCCTGCATTATGCAGTCTTTGGGATTAATTTTCAGACCCTCAAATTCTTTAACGGCCTTAATTAATCCGCTAACCGAATAATCATCAAATAATAAGCCTGTTTTTTTGTCCAAAACCGTTTCTCTGTACCCTCCCCCATTAAAGGCAATTACAGGTGTTCCGACACTCATTGCTTCAACCGGAGTTATGCCGAAATCTTCATCTCTCGCCAGCGCCAGAAATGCTTTTGCTTCTTTGTATAATTCCGCAAGTTCAAGATCTGTAACCTGTCCCAAAAATTCAATTTTATTAGAACCTTGACAACGCTCAACTTTTTCGTGCAGTTTGCTGTGTTCGGAATAATATCCCGCAGGTGAACCGGCAATTTTTAATTTAAATCCTGCTTTGATTGCCGCATCCACAGCCAAATCCAAGCCTTTTGCTCCGACTATACGGGAAACAATTAAATAATAATCTTTTTCGGATTTCGGCAAACTTGCGGGCGGGCCCGCCCGCCTCGCAAGCGAGAGCGTTGCGGGCGGGTAAATTACCGTTGAATCTCTTCTGTAAAATTTTTTAATTCTTCCTGCGACTTCCCGAGAATTCGCGATGAAATAATTGACTCTTTGAGCGGCCTTAAAATCATACATCCTCATAAAATGTCCGACAATTTTGGCATAGGCTCTGACCAACACATATTTTTGGAAATTAATAGACGTTGAATACCCGTATAGCCATCTCGGAGGCGTGTGGCAATAGCAGATTTCAACAAAATGATTTCCGCCGAAGGGCTTTCTAAACCCCTTCGTGATATACCAGCTTGCCGATGAAAAAACCACATCGTAATCCGACAAATCAAAACTTTCCCAGATAAACGGCGCCAGAAACCGCAGGGGGCTATGGAGTTTGGTCATAAAAAAAGGAATATTCTGGACCCAGGAAGAAATTATTTCCTTGTTTTTAAAATGTTCGTAAGCCGTTCCCTTTTTGTCACAAAAAGCAGTATAAATAGGTGCATTGGGAAAAATTTCGGTTAATGCTTCCAGAACCCTTTCCGCTCCCCCGAATTCTTTAATATAATCATGAACTAAAGCTATTTTCATAAATTATTAATTTCTAATAGACTGGAAAAGACTTCATCGGCTCCCGCTTTTTTTAATTCTCTTTTAATTTCCTCTTCCTTATTCACTCCGAAAACTTTCATTTTTGCATTTTTTCCTGCTTTAACTCCATTTATTGAATCTTCAAAAACCAAACATTCTTCCGGGTTTACCCCCAGCTTCTTTGCCATTTTGAGATAGATTTCTGCGTTCGGCTTTCCTTTTGCAATTTCGTCTCCGGTTATAATCTCTTTAAAATATTTTTTTAATCCCAAACTTTCCAATAGGCTTATTACACTTTCCCTGGGACCCAGACCGGTCGCGATTGCCAAAATATATTTTTTTTCATGTAATTTTTTAACAATTTCCTTAGCCCCCTCCGTCAGGACGGGATTTTGCGTAAAAGTTTTATAAAAATATTCCCTCATTTCTACAATTAAGTCTTCAGTTTCCCCTTCTAACCCTAAATCTTCTTTAAAGATTATTATTGTTTCTCTGTGCCCTGCCCCTTTGGCTTTCTTTTCTGCGTCGTCAATCCCACGCGAAATTCCCTTATTTGAAAGAAAATCAAAAATAGCCTTCGGCCATGCTGAAGTCTCCGAATCAATTAATAATCCGTCTAAGTCAAAAATTGCAACCTTCATAAATCATAATTCGTAAATCTTAAATCAATTCCAGCTGATCAGCTTTATTCTTAATCTCCACCTTCCTCTCGGGTTCAGGCGTAAGTCTCTTGAGAAGTGACTTGAATCCGAATTTCTCAAATTCTTTTTTCAGGTTTTCTTTGTCAAAATATTTTATTCCGGCTTTTTCAATATCCAGCGTTATGGGCGCATCCAAAACAACTCCCGCCAGCTTCTGTGCAAGTCCCGCCGCCTCCGCTCCCTCTGCCAATTTCATTGCCAGATTCGGATTTTTACGCTTAATTGCTTCCAAGTTCTTATAAATTCCTTCCAAACTTTTGTATTCATTAATTAATGTTGAAGCCGTTTTGGGACCAATACCGGCAACACCCGGATAATTGTCTGAAGCGTCTCCGACTAAGGCTTTGTAATCAACCATNTGGGAAGGTAAAATTCCGTATTTTTGGGTAACAGAGGCTTCGTCAAAGATAATCATGTTGGTCAAACCGGTAACCGGCGCAATCATTTTTACATGAGAATTTACCAGCTGCAGCAAATCCCTATCTCCAGAAACTATGTAGACATCAAGACTGCGAGACTCTTCGTGAAATGAATTCTTCATGGGTTCTTTTGAAATGTTTTTAGAAATTTTTGCAGCAGTCAAATTCAATTTATGTTTGTATTTTAAGCTGGTGTTTCCGTCAGGCTCTGAAGAATCATTGAGCGAATGAGTTGAGCAGGCTTGTTTTTGACTTTGATTGGCGATCGTTCCGATCAGATCATCCGCCTCATATCCGTCTATCTCAAAAATCTCAACTTTTGCGATTTTCAAAATTTCGTGGACCAATTTAATTTGAGGAACCAGGTCGTCAGACATCTTGGGACGGTGCGCCTGGTAACCGGCGTAAAGCCCCTTGCGGAAAGTCGGAGCTTTTTTGTCGAAGCAAACCACAATAAATTCAGGTTTCTGGTCTTCCAGAATCTTCAAAAACATGGAGAAAAATCCATAGACCGCATTTACGATAATCCCGTCTTTATTGGTTAAAGGAGGCAAAGCATGAAACGCCCGGTGTAATATTGCATTTCCGTCAATCAATATTAGCTTCTTCATTGTCAGTTTTTCTTGCCCCGCTTAATCGCCCCGTGAGCCGTACTGCGAATAGCAGTTTAAGGCGAACGGGCAAGATTTGTGGGGTCACTTCCCTATTCTAGCACACCTACACTCAAACTTGACACTTCTTGA
>JGI20214J51650_10000897_pt1 | contig 18685 bp, 16 predicted proteins | sample WetSurMetagenome_FD_51650 | JGI IMG/M metagenome (IMG submission 51650) | reverse complement strand
ATCTGCTGGGCAGCGAACAATACCAATTGCTGCGCATGTGCCGTTACCGCACCAGCCGCAATGCCCAACGTACCCGCCCCGCACTGCAACAACACCGCCAGATCGTCGATGCACTGGCACATCGCGACGGCGAACTAGCCGAGTTGCTGATGCGTCGCCACATCCAGGGCGCGTGGCGCAGCATCAGTGAAATGATCGATAAAGAGGAGAAGACAGCATGACCTCTTTCAACCGTCATTCCGGCGGTGTCAACTTTGCACTCGGCTTGCCGAGTAGCAAATTGCCTACTTTTAGTGCAGTCCGGAATCCAGCCGAAACGATGTTTCCGCGTAGCGGACAAAACCTAACTGCATATTAAAAAGCAGCACTGGATTCCGGCCTACGCCGGAATGACAAAATTTTTAGTTTAGTGGAGAACAAACGATGAAACCAATAACAAACACACCCGGCCAGAAACTGCGCCGCGCAGTCGAAGAGAACCATCCCCTGCAAGTCGTCGGAGCAGTCACTGCCTACTGTGCCATCCTGGCACAGAAAACCGGCCACAAGGCGCTGTATCTGTCCGGCGGCGGGGTGGCAGCTTCCTCACTCGGTATTCCCGATCTGGGTATCACCACATTGCATGATGTGTGCGAAGACACGCGCCGCATCACCGCCGCGAGCGACCTGCCGCTGCTGGTGGACATCGACACCGGCTGGGGCGGCGCCTTCAACATCGCCCGCGCCACGCGCGAAGTTGCACAAGCCGGCGCCGCCGGTTTCCACATCGAGGACCAGGTGATGCAGAAGCGTTGCGGCCACCGTCCCAACAAGGCCATCGTCAGCCAGGGCGAGATGGTAGACCGGGTCAAGGCAGCCGTGGACGCACGCACGGATGAGAGCTTCGTCATCATGGCGCGCACCGATGCGCTGGCCGTGGAAGGCATGCAGTCCGCCATCGACCGCGCCCAGGCCTGCGCAGAAGCAGGTGCCGACATGATCTTCCCGGAAGCGATGACGACGCTGGAGCAATACGCCAAATTCACCCGCGCCGTACGCGTGCCGGTGCTGGCAAACATCACCGAATTCGGCGCGACACCGCTGTTCACGACCGAACAGTTGAACGGGGTGGGCGTCAAGCTGGTGCTGTATCCGCTCTCGGCCTACCGCGCCATGAGCAAGGCGGCGCTGAACGTGTACCAGCACATCCTCGCCGACGGCACGCAACAGAACGTCCTGGGCGAGATGCAGTCGCGCATGGAGCTTTACGATTACCTCGGCTATCACGCATACGAGCAGCAGCTCGACCGCCTGTTCGCCGAAAAGGGTGCCGAATAAGAAACGGCAGCGAAACGAATAAGGCCCAGGCCGAATAAATGCAGGATATTTTCAACTTCAAGGAGAAAAACATGACGGGAGCAAGCGTATTACCAAAGCCAAAAAAATCCGTAGCCCTTTCCGGCACCGTTGCCGGTAATACGGCAATCTGTACTGTCGGACGCACCGGCAACGACCTGCACTACCGCGGTTATGACATCCTGGATTTCGCTGAAACAGCCGAGTTCGAAGAGATCGCCTATCTGCTGATCCACGAAGCTTTGCCCACCCCTGCCCAACTGGCCGTCTACAAGAAGAAACTCAAGACTCTGCGCGGCTTGCCCACTGCAGTGAAGCAGGCGCTGGAAGCGATTCCCGTGAATGCACACCCGATGGACGTGATGCGCACCGGCTGTTCTGTGCTCGGTACTGTTGAGCAAGAACCCGAAGCACATGATCCCGCCAAGACACGCGAGCTGCTGGACCGCCTGATGGCCAGCTTCGGTTCCATGCTGGTTTACTGGTTCCACTTCGCCAACAGCGGCAAGCGCATCGACGTGGAAACGGATGACGACACCATCGGCGGCCACTTCCTGCATCTGCTGCACGGCAAGAAACCCAAGGATTCCTGGGTTCGCGCAATGCACACTTCGCTGATCCTGTACGCAGAGCATGAGTTCAACGCTTCCACTTTCACCGCGCGCGTCATCGCGGGCACCAACTCCGACCTGTATTCCTGCATCACCGGTGCTATCGGCGCATTGCGCGGCCCGAAGCACGGCGGCGCGAACGAAGAAGCATTCCGCATCCAGAACCGTTACAAGAATGCGGACGAGGCCGAGGCCGACATCCGCGCCCGCGTCGAACGCAAGGAAATCGTCATCGGTTTCGGTCACCCGGTCTACACCATCTCCGACCCGCGCAATGAAGTGATCAAGCGCGTTGCCAAGCAGCTGTCCGAAGAAAAGGGCGACATGCGCCTGTTCGACATCGCCGCCCGCCTGGAAAGCGTGATGTGGGAAACCAAGAAGATGTTCCCCAACCTGGACTGGTTCTCTGCCGTGTCGTACGCCATGATGGGTGTACCGACCACGATGTTCACGCCGCTGTTCGTCATCTCGCGCACCACCGGCTGGGGCGCACACGTGATCGAGCAACGTGCCGACGGCAAGATCATCCGCCCAAGCGCGAACTATGTCGGTCCGGACAACATGGCCTGGTTGCCGATCGAGAAGCGTTAAACACTCCCTTCTTCCCGTGGGCGGGAGAAGACATGTAGGGGTGGGCACGTTTTTTGTGCCCACCCTACAGATACTAGAACACGTTCTCACAGAAGGACATTATGAACACCCAATACCGTAAGCCTTTAGCCGGGAGCAAGCTGGACTACTTCGACACCCGGGCGGCAGTCGAAGCCATCCAGCCCGGCGCCTATGCCAAACTGCCCTACACTTCCAAAGTGCTGGCAGAACAACTGGTGCGCCGCTGCGAACCGGAAGCATTGACCGATGCACTGAAACAGTTGATCGAGCGCAAGCGCGACCTCGATTTCCCGTGGTATCCCGCCCGTGTGGTTTGCCACGACATCCTCGGCCAGACCGCCTTGGTAGACCTTGCCGGTCTGCGCGACGCGATCGCCGACCAGGGCGGCGATCCTTCATTGGTCAACCCGGTCGTGCCGACCCAGCTGATCGTCGACCACTCGCTGGCCGTGGAAGCCGCCGGCTTTGACAAGGATGCATTCCGCAAGAACCGCGAGATCGAAGACCGCCGTAACGAAGACCGCTTCCACTTCATCGAGTGGACCAAGACTGCGTTCAAGAACGTTGACGTGATCCCTGCCGGTAACGGCATCATGCACCAGATCAATCTGGAGAAGATGTCGCCAGTGATCCAGGTGCGCCCGGATAAAAATGGAAATCGCGTGGCCTTCCCCGATACCTGCGTGGGGACTGACTCCCACACCCCGCACGTAGATTCCCTCGGCGTGATTGCCATCGGTGTCGGCGGTCTGGAAGCCGAGACCGTCATGCTGGGCCTCCCTTCCATGATGCGTCTGCCGGACATCGTCGGCGTGAAGCTGGTTGGCAAGCGCCAACCCGGCATCACTGCCACCGACATCGTGCTGGCCCTGACCGAGTTCCTGCGCAAGGAAAAGGTGGTCGGCGCCTGGGTCGAATTCTTCGGCGCTGGCGCGGATAGCCTCACCATCGGCGACCGCGCGACCATCTCCAATATGTGCCCGGAATACGGCGCGACGGCGGCGATGTTCTACATCGACGCGCAAACCATCACCTACCTGAAACTGACCGGCCGCGAACCCGAGCAGGTCGCCCTCGTGGAGAACTACGCCAGGACCACCGGTCTGTGGGCGGACCAGATGGTTGCCGCCGAATACGAGCGTGTACTGGAATTCGATCTGTCCAGCGTGGTGCGCAACATGGCGGGCCCATCCAATCCGCACCGCCGTCTGCCGACGTCCGCGCTGCATGAGCGCGGCATTGCAGACGAAGCAAAACTGGCAGCAGGCAAGACCGAAGAAGCGCAAGGTCTGATGCCGGATGGTGCCGTCATCATCGCCGCCATCACTTCCTGCACCAACACATCCAACCCGCGTAACGTGGTTGCGGCGGCGCTGCTGGCGAAGAAAGCCAACGCACTGGGTCTGCTCCGCAAGCCCTGGGTCAAGACTTCTTTTGCGCCCGGCTCCAAAGTTGCCGAGCTGTACCTGAAAGAAGCGGGCCTGCTGACAGAGTTGGAAAAACTCGGCTTCGGCATCGTCGGATTCGCCTGCACCACTTGTAACGGCATGTCCGGCGCGCTCGATCCCAAGATCCAGCAGGAGATCATCGACCGCGACCTGTACGCCACCGCCGTCCTGTCCGGCAACCGCAACTTCGACGGTCGTATCCATCCGTATGCGAAGCAGGCCTTCCTGGCTTCCCCGCCGCTGGTGGTTGCTTACGCTATCGCGGGCACTGTCCGCCTCGACATCGAGCAGGATGCACTGGGCACCGACAAGTCCGGCAAGCCGGTCATGCTGAAAGACATCTGGCCTTCCGACGAAGAGATCGACGCCGTCGTTGCTGCTTGCGTGAAGCCGGAACAGTTCAAGCAGGTGTACATCCCGATGTTCGATCTGGGCGTGATTGAAGCGGCGAAAAGCCCTTTGTACGACTGGCGTCCGAAGTCCACCTACATCCGTCGTCCGCCGTACTGGGAAGGCGCACTGGCAGGCGTTCGCACGATGAAAGGGATGCGTCCGCTTGCAGTATTGCCGGACAACATCACCACTGATCACTTGTCGCCCTCCAACGCGATCCTGGCCGACTCGGCCGCCGGTGAATATCTGACGAAGATGGGCCTGCCGGAAGAGGACTTCAATTCCTATGCGACGCACCGCGGTGATCACCTGACCGCGCAACGCGCCACGTTCGCCAATCCGCAGCTGGTCAATGAGATGGCTGTGGTCAACGGTGAGGTAAAGAAAGGCTCCCTCGCACGTGTCGAGCCGGACGGCAAGGTCATGCGTATGTGGGAAGCCATCGAGACCTACATGGCACGCCGGCAGAACCTGATCATCGTAGCCGGCGCCGACTACGGCCAAGGCTCTTCGCGCGACTGGGCAGCCAAAGGCGTGCGTCTGGCAGGTGTGGAAGCCATCGTCGCGGAAGGTTTCGAGCGTATCCACCGCACCAACCTGGTCGGCATGGGCGTGCTGCCGCTGGAGTTCAAGGCTGGCGATACCCGCAAGACCTACGCCATCGACGGTACCGAAACTTACGATGTGGAAGGCGACATCACACCGCGCGCCAACCTGACCGTGATCATGCACCGCAAGAATGGTGCTTCGGTGCGCATACCTGTCACCTGCCGTCTGGATACCGCCGCCGAAGTGCGTGTGTACAAGGCGGGCGGTGTACTGCAACGCTTTGCACAGGACTTCCTCGAAGGAGCAGCATGATGGCCCAAGCCCCGCAAATCAAAATCCCCGCCACCTATATGCGTGGCGGCACTTCCAAGGGGGTGTTCTTCCGACTGGAAGATCTGCCGAAAGCGGCACAAGTTCCGGGCAAGGCGCGTGACCGGCTGTTTCAGCGCGTGATCGGCAGCCCCGATCCTTATGCCGCGCAGATCGACGGCATGGGGGGCGCGACCTCCAGTACCAGCAAGTGCGTGATCCTGTCGAAAAGCTCACGCCCCGGTCATGACGTGGATTACCTCTACGGCCAGATCTCCATCGACAAGGACTTTGTCGACTGGAGCGGCAACTGCGGCAACCTGTCCACAGGTGCGGGTGCTTTCGCAATTCATGCCGGATATATCGATGCCGCACGTCTTGCGCAGGATGGCGTCTGTACCGTACGCATCTGGCAGGCCAACATCAGCAAGACCATCATCGCCCATGTGCCGGTCAGCGATGGTCAGGTACAGGAGACCGGCGATTTCGAGCTGGATGGCGTGACCTTCCCCGCAGCAGAGATCGTGCTGGAGTTCATGGATCCATCCGATGACAGTGAAGAAGGCGGCAGCCTGTTTCCGACCGGCAATCTGGTCGACGATCTGGAAGTGCCGGGAGTCGGCACCTTCAAGGCCACCATGATCACCGCCGGTATCCCTACCGTGTTTGTGAACGCAGCGGATATCGGTTACACCGGTACCGAATTGCGTGAAGCCATCAACACCGACCCGGCAGCGCTGGCGCGTTTCGAGAAGATCCGCGTGGCTGGCGCATTGCGCATGGGGCTGATCAAGACTCCGGAAGAAGCGGCAACGCGCCAGCACACCCCGAAGGTCGCGTTTGTTGCGCCCCCAGTCGACCATGTGGCATCCAGCGGCAAGAAGATCGGCGCTTCCGAAGTCGATCTGCTGGTGCGCGCGCTGTCGATGGGCAAACTGCACCATGCCATGATGGGCACGGCAGCGGTTGCCATCGGTACGGCCGCAGCGATCCCCGGTACGCTGGTGAATCTGGCTGCGGGAAGCGGTGAACGCAATGTGGTGAAGTTCGGACATCCCTCCGGCACCTTGAGAGTCGGCGCAGCCGCCAGCAAAACCGATGGCGAGTGGAAAGTCGAGAAAGTCACCATGAGCCGCAGCGCACGCGTACTGATGGAAGGCTGGGTACGCATTCCCGGCGACAGTATTTGATATTCGTTTTAGAAGTATATCCTCCTGTCAGGGGAGAGGTCGTTTCGTTCCGGATTCCCTTCCCTGACAAGCGTCGGGTCAGGGATGGGTTTCATAATGAGAGGAGTCAAAGATGAGTTACCAAGCCGAATACGACCGTTCGATGAAGGATCCGGAGGGCTTCTGGCGCAAGCAGGCAGAAGACCTGGACTGGTTCGAATTTCCGCAGCAGATCCTGACGCGCGATGCCGACGGCGTCGGCTACTGGTTCGCCGACGGGGAGATGAACACCGCCTACATGGCGCTGGATCATCACGTGAAGAACGGACGCGGCGATCAGCTGGCACTCATATTCGACTCTCCCGTCACCAACACCAAGGCGAAGTACACCTACGCCGAGCTGACCGATGCGGTGGCACGCACTGCCGGGATGCTGGCCGGCCTGGGCGTGGTGAAAGGCGACCGCGTCATCATCTACATGCCGATGATCCCGGAAGCGGTCATCAGCATGCTGGCAGTGGCGCGTCTGGGTGCGATCCACTCCGTCGTGTTCGGCGGCTTTGCGCCGCCGGAGCTGGCCTTGCGCATCGACGACGCAAAACCGAAAGTGATCCTCACCGCCTCCTGCGGCATCGAGGTCAAACGCATCATCGAATACAAACCGCTGATCGACAAAGCCTTCGAACTGGCGAAGTACAAGCCGGAATGCTGCGTCATTTTCCAGCGTCCACAGGCAATTGCCGCCCTGACGCCGGGGCGCGACCACGAATGGACTGCCTTGCTGGCGAAAGCGAAGCCGGTCGGCTGCACGCCGGTCAAGGGCAGCGATCCGCTGTATATCCTCTATACCTCAGGCACGACAGGCAAACCCAAGGGGGTGGTGCGCGAGAACGGCGGCCACGCGGTGGCGCTCAAGTACAGCATGACGGCGATCTACGACATGAAGCCGGGCGAAGTGTTCTGGGCCTCGTCCGACGTGGGCTGGGTGGTAGGTCACTCCTACATCGTGTACGGTCCGCTGTTGCACGGCTGCACCACGGTCGTGTACGAAGGCAAGCCGATCATGACGCCGGATGCCGGAGCGCTGTGGCGCGTCTGTTCCGAATACGGCGTGAAGGCTTTGTTCACGGCGCCGACCGCGTTCCGCGCCGTGAAGAAGGAAGACCCGCAGGCCTTGCTGATGAAGCCCTACGACTTGAGCAAATTGCTGACCATCTTCTCCGCCGGTGAACGCCTGGACCCGCCGACCGAAGCCTGGCTCACCGAAGTCAGCGGCAAGCCGGTCATCGATCACTGGTGGCAGACCGAGACCGGCTGGGCGATCACCGCAAACCTGCGCGGTGTCGAGCCGATGCCGGTCAAGTCGGGTTCATCCACCATGCCGGTCCCAGGTTTCAACATCCAGATACTGGATGAGAACGGGCATGAAGTGGAGCGCGGAACGCAGGGCTACATCGCGCTCAAGCTGCCGCTGCCGCCCTCCTGCCTGAACCGCGTATGGGGCGACGACAACAAGTTCCGCGATGGCTACCTGAGCATGTTCCACGGCTATTACGCCACCGGCGATGGCGGCTATATCGACCGGGACGGTTACGTGTTCGTGATGGGTCGCGTGGACGATGTGATCAACGTGGCCGGGCACCGTCTCTCCACCGGCGAGATCGAGGAAGTGATCGCCACCCATCCGGCCGTGGCGGAATGTGCCGTCATCGCGCGCGACGACGATCTCAAGGGACAAGTGCCCATGGGACTGGTGGTGCTCAAGTCGGGCGTGACGATGGATGAAGCCGTGCTGCAAAAGGAACTGGTGACACGCGTGCGCGAAGCCATCGGCGCAATCACCTGCTACAAGGACACGGTCGTCCTTGCCCGTCTGCCCAAGACGCGCTCCGGCAAGACACTGCGCAAGACCTTGTGCAATATTGTTAACGGAAAGGCATACACCGTGCCCTCGACCATCGACGATTCGGGTGTGATACCGGAGATCATCGAGACGCTGCGCAGCAAGCAGATGATCGCGTAGGGTGGGCACGTTCTTGGTGCCCACGCGGATATAACCTCCATACAACGTGGGCCTGTTTTGTCCCCGCAAGGGGGAGGCCGACGGGTTCCCAACGGCTTCGCCGTTACCCGTTCGCTCTGCCCACCCTACATTTCTTAAGCAGGCTGATCTGCCGTCAGGCGATCTCGTCGCCGACCTGGGCCAGGGCGTACCACGCATTCAAAGCTGCGGCGGTGCGCCCCTTGCTCCAGGCCGCAACATCGGCCTCGGCGATCGGCGCGTAAGGGCCGTGTTTCACCTCGAAGATCACCGCCCCTGTATCGCGCGACAGCACGGCATGCCAGGCACCAGCGGGTATCTCCACCACACCGGTATCTTCGCCCAGCTCCGCACGCTCGGTGACCCTGCCCGCATCGTTGAACACCAGAACGGTGAAGTGCCCGCGCAAAGCGGTCAGCACTTCCCAGGTATGCGGGTGGCGATGCGGCAGAATCAGCGTGTCCGGCTCCATGGCGATGGCCAGGCGCTGGATGGGATCGCTCAGTTCCAGGTGCAGATTGGAATTGGCACGCAAACGCGGTGATTGTCGGGCGTCCCGGCTCAGCCTGGCCAGGTCGGCAAAAGTGAGTTTCTTCAAAATAGTCCTCCTGATAAAAGTGAATTCTCTCACGCTTTTATCGGCAGGCTACAACAGATAGAATCTCCCCATGCCCTCTTTTCCGGATCATCTTCATCTCGTTTGCGCCGCCGCATTTTGCCTGTACACGTCGATCGCACCTGCTGCTGAAGTCGCGCCAAAGGAAGACATCTCGGGTAAAGCCGCAGCCGAGGCGGTAAGCAAGTCGGAACTGGTATTGGAAGCCTCCGCAAAATACACCGACATCGACTACAACGTACCCCTCACCGACAAGCCCATCCCGGTTATCACCTCGGACAACGAGTCGGAGATCTACAGCAAGCTTATTCAAGGTTCGCTCATACCGCGCTACATGGTGCTGGAGGCAAGCGTGTATCCGCTGGCTTCGCTGGGTACGGCTGTCAAATCACATTCGCCGTCACTCTACCGGCAAGCCGAGATCGGCAACACCGGCATCAACTTGCTGGAATCAGCCACACCCGACTTTCAGGAGCCCTGGGCGGTATCTGCCTTCTTCGGCAACGTTGCAAAACTGAATCGCCCGAAAGAACAGCGCGAGGGAAACAACTATGGCTACACCGGCTATCTGTTCAGTGCAGGCAACAAGCACATCAAGGACAATGTGCTCATCCCGGACGATTGGTATGAGGTCGAGTGGAAGATCAAGGGCCAGCTCGATTATCCGGACGAAAAACTGTCCTGGAGTTTCCGCGTGGGTGCACGTTACAACACCAACAAGGCTGTCAACGACGTGACTTATGTGAGCCTGCACCGAAGCAATCTTGATCTGCGTTATTCGTTCCTCGAATGGATGGAGAACGCCAATTACGATATGCGCATGTACTTCCTGCAAACCGGCGGGCAAATGGTTCGCCTTGAGTTGATTGCCGGAAAGAAGGTTCCGATGCCCAAATGGGGTTACGCACCGACGCTGGATGTCGGTTTCGTCTGGACCAGCCCGAACGAATATTCCGGCCCGCTCCGGAACTTGCGCACCAATGTGACGACGCTGGTGTTCCGGCCTTCCATTGAATTTTAACGTACCGCTGCACGACAGTGCGGCGGGGTGCCGGCTCACCACAGGCTGAAATACGAGGGACTCCACGACGGATATCGAGGCATCAGGAATAACCCTGCCCTGCAGGATATTTTTCCTGAATGTTCGGACCCAAGCCCCGGAACTGCGCACAACTATCACCGTTCGGAGATAATTCGGCCGCCAGCCGGTATTCACGGTTCTTATCGATTTGAGATTCACGCGCTGGTCCGGGAGATTGGAAAATGAAATTTCGCATTGTCTTTCGTACCGTTCGCCCCTTCTTCTCTGCCCTGGCTGTCATTGCCACTGCGGCGGCACTCGTTTTTGCGATTTACTTTACCGAGATTGGCCTGCAATGGATCACCTTTCTGGGCGGGGTTCTTGTGGCTGCAATCCTTGCCGAGGCAACCCGCGTGTCCCATGTGGAATGGGTTGTCGCCAGACGCACGGCACAACTGTCCGCAGTAAAAGACAAGCTCGAGCAAGAGACCCAGCGCCGCAAAAGAGCCGAAGAGACGATATCCATCGTCAATCCCCGGCTGCAGTTGATCGACGAGGTCTTGCCGATCATGGTCGCGCTCTTCGACACGGAGGGGCAGTGCCAGTATCACAACCGGGCATTTTCGGAATGGCTGCACCTGCGACCGGATCAGATCCATGGCCAGCACATACGCAAAATCCTTGGTTCCGGCGTCTACCAGGAAACGGCGGCTTCAGTCCGGCAGTCCCTGGATGGGCACCAGGTGCAGTACGAGCGGACACAGAAGATGCCGGATGGCGCTGTCTACCGGCTACGCGTCGAGCATATCCCCCAGTTTGGCGAGAAGGGCAAGGTAAGCGGGTTCTTTATGCTGATCAACGACGTCACCTCTCCCGGCGACCTGCAGCAGCCGGTCAATGCAGAGTTGAAAAAAGCGGGACCCGGCTCCGATGGGAATGCACCTGATGGAGCATCCAACCAGGATACCTTCGTCGAATCGTTCTCCGAGCAGATTTCCGGCCATACTGACGTCATCAACATCAAGGCTGCGATCGAGAAAGGTGATTTCAGTTTGTACTGCCAGCTCATCACTCCCCTGGCGACGGGTTCCGGCGAAGCCGGGCATTACGAGATCCTGGTCCGGTTGATCGAGGAAGAAGAAGGCATGATGCCGCCCGGGGCATTTTTTCCGCTCGCCGAGAAGTACGGCCTCATGCCGCATCTGGATCGCTGGGTAGTGCAACACGTGGCGGAATGGGTCTCACATCAGCATGCTTCGGATGGAAACCGGAAGGACTCGGTGTACTTCATCAATTTGTCGGATGCCACGATAGGCGACCCAAGTTTCCCCGAATTCCTGCAATTGACGCTGATGGAACATGGTGTCCCCGGCGCCGTCCTGTGCTTCGAGATTCCGAATTCTGAGCTCACCTCACGGCCCGCCGTCGTTGCCGAATTCGCGCAACGAATCAGGCAATGCGGCTCTCTTGTGGCGATCAGCGGCTTCGGTCATGACAAAATCTCGTTCGACCTGATCCGGGGCTTCCGCGTGGAGTTTTTGAAGATCGACAGCAACATCATCTTCAACATACTGCGGGATCCTGTCGAGCTTGCGAAGATAACGGCCATCAACCGGGTGGCGAAACTGATCGGCGTAAAAACGATCGCCGAGCTGGTAGAGAACGAAGAAACGATCGCCAAACTGCGGGAAGTCGGCATCGATTATGCGCAGGGTTTTGGGATATCGAAGCCCAGGCCCTTATCGGAGTAGAGCCAGCCGCGGCATGTTGTCAAAAGGCCATGTGCAGACCGAAGTTTATCCGGCCAGCCGCCTTCAGCCATGCTGCTTTTGCCATATATCGGCATCCGCACGCCGGTTTTCTTCCTGCCCAAGCTTCGCAAAATAAAGCGTGCCCGCGCCATGAAGTATCTCTTCAGTTTGCACGAACTTCTTTTTGGCCTGAGCCACCTCCAGTGGCGTCTTGCCCAGAGCATTTTTTATACGGTAATCTGCTCCATAACCGATCAGTGTCCGCACAATGTCGGGATAGCCCTTCTCGGCAGCCAGGTGCAACGGGGTCGTGCCATCCAGGGTAAAGTTGACATCGGCATGCATGACCAACAGCCGCTGCAGGGTAGCCCTGTCCCCTTTCGCGATCGCCTTCAGCATGGCTTGGCGCGCATCGGCGATCTCCGCGAACGAGGTATCTTTCTCCGTTGGCAGCAATTTGGCTACCCGGTTCAACAGTGCAATGGCGATCAGACTACCCAGCGATATCAGCAGTGCAAGTTTACTGATACCCAGCGCGGAAGCCAGCTCAGTCGGAAGATTCGCGCCGATGGCCAGAATGGAAATCGTTAGCAGCAACAGCACTTGCAAATAACGGAACATCGCTACGACGACCAAAGCCATCAAGGCGGCCAATAACGCCTTTCTGTCGACCAGATTACCCAGCATGTGATCGGGAAGGTTGGCCAGCAAACTCATCACCGAGGCCGCCAGCAATATCAGTACTTCACCGGATTTGAGCTGTATTTTCACAATGACCTCCTGATTTTGAAAAGCAAGACTGTTTGCCCTGCCTGTGCGTAGACTCCCGCTGCATTGCCTGATGGCGATGCTTGTCCCGGTAGCGGCAGCGTTCGGTCGTTTCAATCAGTGCGCAAGCGCCATCGTGGAACGCGGCAGAGCGTATGGGACCGCCAACAACACCGGAACATTGCGCCCGGCAGATTTGCTTTTACCCGATCACAACAGGCCTTAATGACAAGGCTTAAGGGAAGCCAACAATCGCATAAATTCAAGACCGATGCAAGCAGGTAATCCCTGTAGTCACTGACTGATATTTTGCAAACATCTCACCTTCAATTGATTCCGCGCTACCATGCCAGCACCGTATTCGACCAACGGCTCCGTAGCCATCAGGAATGGTTTTTTTGAGCACCGGAAGCGCAGCAACTTGCACTTAGCCGAAGGAAAATCTTAATGATCAGTGAAATCGCTTTTCGTGACCTGTTCGATCTGGCAGCCGATTGCATGCTTGTACTCGGCGCGGATGGCTGCATCAGGGAAATAAACCATATTGGCCATGAACAACTGGGATACACCAGGGCCGAGATGGTGGGACAACATATCAGTCGATTTATTTCGCCCGAGTTTTCATCCGGCATAGGAGCCAGGATTTCCGAGTTGTTGAAGCGGGGAAATCTGACTTTCGAATCCGCACAAGTTCGCAAGGACGGCTCGGTATTGCCCGTGGAGATATCCTGCAGAACGATAAGGCTGGACGGGGAAAATGCGTTCTTCAGCGTCATCCGGGATATCAGCAAACGCAAGCAGATTGAAATCGAGCTGAGGGAAAGCGAAGAGAAATATCGGGCTCTTTTTGAAGAGTCCTACGACGGGCTATTTATCAGCAGCCCCGCAGGAAAGTATATCGATATAAACCGGAAAGCTATCCAGATGTTCGGCTACGATACCAAGGAAGAGATGCTTGATCTCGAGCTGGCAAAGGATATCTATGCCGATCCTGATGACAGAAAAAAAATCATCGCGAGTGTCAATGCGCAAGGCTTTGCCGAATTCGAAGTCGTCGCCAAGAAAAAGAACGGTGACAGAATAACGACACTCTGTTCGTTTACCGCCGTGAAGGACAAGTCTGGCGTCATCACCTCCTACCGCGGCATCATCCGGGACATCACCGAGAAAAAAGCAGCCGAAGCGTTGATCTGGAGACAGGCCAACTTCGACACGCTGACCGGATTGCCCAACCGCGACATGTTCCGCGACCGCCTTGGACAGGCAGTGAAAAAATCGGACAGGGAAGACCATCCTCTCGCTTTGCTACTGATCGATCTCGACCAATTCAAGGAAGTGAATGACGCGCTGGGCCATGAAATGGGCGATTTGTTATTGAAGGAAGTTTCCAAACGGACCCGGTCATGCATACGCGAATCGGATACTCTCGCTCGGCTGGGCGGGGACGAGTTTACGGTCGTCCTGCCTGACGTATCGGTAACAGGTCACATCGAGGATGTGGCACAAAAAATAATCAGACGGCTGGCGGAACCTTTCCAGCTGGGTCATGAAGTGGTGTATATCTCCGCCAGTATCGGCATCACTATCTATCCCAACGACGCGGACGACATCGACGCCTTGATGAAGAATGCCGATCAGGCAATGTATGTCGCCAAAGGCAAGGGGCGCAACCGATACAGTTACTTCACCCTTTCCTTGCAGCAAGTGGCGCAGAACCGGTTGCGCCTGATCAACGACTTGCGGGGCGCGCTGAAGCACAACCAGTTCCAGGTTCATTTTCAACCGATCATCGAGCTGGCGACGGGGCAGATACACAAGGCGGAAGCACTTATCCGCTGGCAGCATCCGGAACGCGGCATGGTCAGCCCGGCAGACTTCATCCCGCTTGCGGAGGAGACCGGCCTTATCAACGAAATCGGGAATTGGGTATTCAGGGAAGCCGCCCGATGGGCGGGCTCATGGGACAAGTTGTTCAAGGAGCGTTGTCAGATCAGTGTGAATATGTCCCCCGTCCAGTTTCATCTGAACGTCAATATGTGCGATGACTGGATGAAGTATTTGGCCGAACTCGGACTTGCCGGCAATAGTATTGTGATTGAAATCACGGAAGGGCTTCTGTTGCACGCAGGTGCGGAAGTGACCGACAACTTGCTCAAATTTCGCGATGCAGGGATTCAGGTCGCGATCGATGATTTCGGCACAGGCTATTCGACCCTGTCCTATCTCAAGAAATTCGATATCGATTATCTGAAGATAGACAGATCATTCGTGACCAACCTGGAGAAGGATGCGGATAATATGGCCTTATGCGAGGCCATCATCGTGATGTCGCATAAACTGGGGCTTAAGGTCATTGCGGAAGGAGTGGAGACGGAAGCGCAACGCAGTTTGTTGGTAGCTGCCGGTTGCGACTTCGCCCAGGGCTACCTGTTCTCCAAGGCTGTACCTCCGGAACAATTTGAAAAGCTGTTGAAGCGCAATGATGAACCGAGCCTGAACTCGTAGTGTTTCCGTAAACCCAAGCCGTTTTGCTTCCGGCGCCGGAAAAATGGCTATTTGCCGATTAAGTACGAAAGCAGTCCCTGCCGCGCCGGCCGCTGGTTCCCGATGTTTCCATTCGACCGAATGTAAATTTCCGCATATTCGTTTGCCAGCGTATTTCTGATCGCTTTGGGGACCAATCGCTCCACGTCCTTGCCGACACGCTTCGCGTAACGGTGCACGCAATTGTCGATCACGGAAAGGAAAAGTTGTTCGGCACGCTCGCGGTTGAACCTTGAACGCTGAATATCCTCATTCAGCAGTCGGGTCACCCTCTCACGATCCTGCCGGCACTCTGGCGTATCAAGGATGGTCTGGAAAATCAGACGGTCTTCATCTTCAGGCTTCATCGAAACCAATCCTCAGGTTAAGCCACGATTAATGCTGAAATACGACTGTTGCGCCAGATCCGCGATATTGTCTGGATCCACTGCTGAACTTCCATGGCAATACTAAGTCAGGGTCCGGCTTCTGAACAGGAGAAAGAAGATATAGGCCGATATATAGACCTGCCTAGAGCATCAGGACTCTTGATATAGACTGGATCGTCGCGAGCCAAATAGCGAAGTGTCACTTTGGCTTTACGATCTGGTCGCTAATTTGTTTATAAACTACGGGAGAACGAAACAAGAGAAAAGCCGCAAGGAGCTACCCCCTTGCGGCTTTGCGTGGTGTGCTAACTACGCTGCCATGAACACGTTCGAAGCATCGTTCCTGCGGCGATAAACGATAAACCCTATCAGACACAGGCCAGCCAGCATCATGGCATAAGTTTGCGGTTCCGGAACTGCGCTTACCGGGGTTAGGGGTGCAGAAATCAGGCTTCCGACCTTATTGCCGTAAGAGTCTACATAATTCGCCTTCAGCTCGACGCCCGCACTTGTCAGGGTGACGCCATTGAATTCGAACACATACTTATCGGACGTATGCGAGGAAAGAGGGGTAATAGAATAACCCTTGCCCGAATTGGATGTATTCGTGATGCACATCCACGGTGTGCCGGTACCGCTACAACCACTCGCATTCAAGCCCCCGGATACTATATTCCAATTGGATAATGCATCCGGAGTGCTCAATAGAGAAAAATTCGTAAAGGTGGAATTGCCATTAACTTGAAATGCCAGAGAATTCAGATAACTGCCACCAGCTGTGTAGTTGGCCATGTCGATGTTGAGCGTGAATATGTACTTATTCGCCGCGATCTGGGTATCTGTCATCGTATAAACAGCGCCATTGTAGTTCAAGGAAGTCGGGGGCAAGGCAGCAACAGCCGACCCCGTAGCGAGTGCAAGACCGGCAAGAATAAGTGCTGACAGAACAGGTTTGAGTTTCATGATTGGCCCCTCTTGATTAACATTTCTCAATGTATGGATTAAATTTCAGCTAAATTTTTGTTAAATTCAGGTTAAAAAGTACTCCGATTGACCTTAAGTAGCCATAGTACTTTGGTACTAAGCGGAACGAATTCAGCGCGTTCTATCAATTAATTCCAAAGCTGGTCCGCGAAGACCAAGTGCATTTTGCAGATTGTGATCGGACCACCCTAACATGCGCTGCACCAGCCATGCCCGCCCTGAATCATCTGCTTGAGAAAGCATACATATCGGACAAGTAAGCCGGTGCGGATATTTTTGAACAACTTCGTGGAATTGAAAGGGCAACAGCATGGGCTTTATACCATTGCCGTTGTAATGCTTATTTTGTGGCTGCTGAGCTTGATCACGTCTTATACCATGGGTGGATTCATTCATATTCTGTTGGTGATCGCCATTGTGATGCTCCTGCTACGGGTTATCAGGGGTTGAGCCTGTCAGCGACTCGGCTGCCAGCATTGCATGATGCGATACGGTAAGCCGATGACTTGGCGACCTCATACTTCATACCCTTGGTTGCTGAGCATCATGGCATCGTCAGATGGGAACATCCTGCGACAAATTGAAGCCTCCTGTTTCAAAGCAATCTGGGTGGCTGGCTCTGTACATACTTTAACTGCCCGACCGCATCCAGTTCGAATCCTTGCAGAATTCACTTGCCACACCAGGGATTTTGCTTGCAAACGATCTTAATCATTTGAAACCTCCGTTCACATTGCCCACCTTCGAATGTGTCGGCAGGTCGGCTCAATCCTCTACGGCATTATCATCACCCGTCACTCAAAGCAAGGAACCGTAACGGAACGTTGTCTTATTATGTCGGTCACAATTCGCATGATGCACATATCGGTTACATGTCAATGTGGAGGTAATGCCATGAAAAAAATATTTATTTTTACGCTCCTCGCGATTCTGTCGACCACGACGGCTTACGCCGAAGATGGTCATCGTGGCAGCTGGGGAGGCGGTGGCGGAGAAAGAGGTGGCGGTTGGGGCCGAGATGATGGCGGTGAAAGAGGTGGCAATTGGGGCCGTGAAGGTGGCGGCGGATGGGGTCGAGGTGGTGGTTATAATTGGCAAGGTGGCGGCTATGGTTGGGTTGCTCCCTTGGTCATTGGCGGAGTGATTGGTTATGGCCTGGCATCACCGAACTCGAACTATGCTCAACCAGTTCCAGTTTATACACAACCAGCTACCGTGCCTGGTGGAGCAGTGCCGCCGGGCCAGTTTTATTATTTCTGTCCTGCTGCGAATGCTTATTATCCGAACGTCCCTGCGTGCCCCAACGGATGGCAACTTGTACCGATAACTCCACCGCAATAAAGTGCATTGGCGCGTTCTTCATCGGATTTAAACGGCCGCTTGCCACAAACGCATTTGCGAAATCATTTTGCTGCAATTTGAAATTGACTTGCCTTGTTTCTCACGGCCGCGCAGGACAAGGAAATCCAATGGGGAAGAACCCATGCTATCAAGCTACGTACAACTACGCCCCTATACCCAATCCTGTGTATATCTTTTCGCTGTCATTGCGCCTAGTATTTAACCGGTTTCTGCATCTGATTCCAGACAGGAACTAGCGTGCCACCTTTCGCAGATATATTTCAGGAGGTTGCTATCATGAGCTTAAGACCATCATATAAAGGACAAACCAGAGAAGAGCTGAGATTCAACAGTGAGCTTGGCTGGCTCACGGCAATGTCAATAGTGATTGCCCAGGTTTTCGATTCAATGCCTTGGTAATCATTGGATTATTCATAGTCCGTTTGAATGTCACTGCATTTCCGATCAATAAATTGATGCAGGGCGACGAGTGACCAAATCAAAGGCGGCTGAGCCGCCTTTTTTTGTCGTTACAAATAGACTGATCGACGTTACATCTTCAAAACGAAAAAGGCCTGCATCGCTGCAAGCCTTTGGTTTCTTTGGTGGGTCGTGCGGGGATCGAACCTGCGACAAACGGATTAAGAGTCCACCACTGGAATATGACAAATGCATAATCCGAAACTGAATTACCCAATTAAAACAAAGTTCAAAAGCCCGTACCTATTGGGTTACAGGGCGTTATTTCGAGAAAAGCTCTCATCATTGAATTTAAAGCGAATCCCCCCAAATGACCCCAAACGGACGGACACATGGCGGACACAT